>Ga0308160_10002260_pt1 | contig 23904 bp, 21 predicted proteins | sample PhyFR1_FD_201036 | JGI IMG/M metagenome (GOLD analysis project Ga0308160, IMG submission 201036) | Phyllosphere microbial communities from UC Gill Tract Community Farm, Albany, California, United States - DLSLF.R1 | ecosystem: Host-associated > Plants > Phyllosphere > Unclassified | place: USA... | reverse complement strand
TCGCGCTGCCGTTCAAGCTGATGCTGTTCGTGCTGGTCGACGGCTGGCAGCTGATCCTGGGCTCGCTCTCCCAGAGCTTCTACTAGGAAAGACCGCCATGACTCCCGAGAGCGTGATGACGATGGGCCGCACGGCCATGGAAGTAACGTTGATGGTGTCGGCGCCGCTATTGCTGGTGGCGCTGATCATCGGCCTGATCGTGAGTATCTTCCAGGCCGCGACCCAGATCAACGAAGCGACCCTGTCGTTCATCCCGAAACTGGTCGGCGTGTTCGTGGCGCTGGTGGTGGCGGGACCGTGGATGCTGTCGGTGATGCTGGACTATATGCGGCAGGTGTTTACCGGACTGCCTGGCTTGATTGGTTGAATGGCGTGCTGACGCTCACCGCCGCGGAACTGAATGCCTGGGTTGCGGGGCTGCTGTGGCCGCTATCGCGCATCCTCGGGCTGATCGCCTCGGCGCCGCTGTTCGGCAACGCCGGCGTGCCGGTGTCGGTGAAAGTCTCGCTCGGGGTCATGCTGGCGCTGGTGATCGCGCCGATCGTGCCGGCGCTGCCGGCAGCCGACCCGACCTCGTGGGCGGGCCTGTTGATACTGGTGAAGGAAATGATCATCGGGCTGGCGATGGGTTTTGCCATGCGCCTGGTGTTCGCCGCCATCGAGTACGCCGGCGAAGTGGCCAGCCAGACCATGGGCCTTGGCTTCGCCATGTTTTTCGATCCCTCCACGCGCGGCCGTTCGTCGGCCGTCAGCCAGTTCATGGCGCTGGTGGCGACCATGGCATTTCTTGCCGTCAATGGCCATCTGGTGCTGCTCGAAGCGCTGGCCGAGAGTTTCATCACGATGCCGATCACCAGTACGCCGTTCTCCGGCAACGCGCCTTTGGCCCTGGTGCAATGGGGCGGACGCATTTTCTCGGCCGGCCTGCAATTGTCGCTGCCGATCATCGCCGCGCTCCTGATCACCAACGTGGCGCTCGGCATCCTGACCCGCGCCGCGCCGCAGCTGAACATCTTCGGTATCGGCTTTCCGATCACGCTCGGGGTCGGCTTCCTGACGCTGAGCCTCTCCCTGCCTTACCTGAGCACACCAATCGTGAACCTGTTCAACCAGGGCGTCGAGGCGGGACGCTCGATTCCGCGCGCCGCCAATCCGCAACCGGGCGCCGCAGCAGCGCCGGGCGCCGCCACCCCGGCCACCACTGCCCCGGGCTAGCAGCCTGTCGCCGCAGGCCCCAGGGCCGCCAGCCGAACCCGCCTTGCGCGCGCAACCCTGTACCATGGACCGCTTAGTGCCGGGCACGCCCGCTGGCGTCGCTCTTTTCACCTGCCTCACCATTTCATGCAACGACCAAGTTCCGAACAGCGTTTCCAGTTATTGATCGACCAGGCGGTGGACACCGCCATGATCGTCGCCGATACCGACGGCCTCATCACCGACTGGTCGGCCGGTGCCGCGCGCCTGTTCGGCTGGAGCGCGCTCGAGGCGTGCGGGCAGCCGCTGACGATGCTGCTGGCGCCGCAAGAACGCCAGGCCGGGATCCCGGCGGCGGTGCCGATCCGCTGGCTGCTGGCCAAGGACGGCGCCGGGTTCGCCTGCGACGCCACCGTGACCCAGATGCTCGACGACGACGGCGCCGCGCTTGGCCTGGGCATGATCGTGCGCGCCGCCGCCGCTTCGCGCGAACGCCTGCGCAAGACCGAAGAGCAATTGCGCCTGGCCACCGAAGCAGCCCAGCTCGGCATCTGGAGCTGGGACGTCAGGCACGACGTGGTCAGCTGGGAAAACGGCCGCATGCACGAAATCTTCGGCGTCAGCGGCCAGCGCCAGGACATCAATGCGGCGCGCCTGATGGGCCAATACCTGCACCGGGACGACGTCGAGCAATTTCGCCAGGCCGCGCGCCGCACGCTCGATCACGGCCAGCGCTTTCATTTTGTCGGGCGTTTTTGCCGGCTGCCGGAACGCGAGCTGCGCTGGCTGGAACTGACCGGCATCCTGCAGGCGCGTAGCGGCGACGACGGCGCCACCCTCACCGGCACCGCCGCCGACATCACCGAACGCAAACGCGACGAAGAAGCGCTGAGCGAAGCCCGGTTGCGCCTGGAAGCGACCATGTCGGCAGCCGAGGTCGCCAGCTGGATCTGGGACATCCCGAATGACCGCGTCATCGCCGACCGCAACCTGACCGGGCTGTTCGGCATACCGGACGCGCTGGCCGGCGGTGCGCCGCTGGCCGCCTATGTCGAGCGCGTACACCCGGACGACCTGGAACAACTGGCGGCCCAGGTCCGGCATGCCATCGACACCGGCGAGCCGTACCGCTCGACCTACCGCATCGCCCATCCCGAGCTGCCCGGCGCCTGGCGCTGGGTCAACGCGCGCGGCCGCGTCGCCTACGACGAGCAGGGCAACCCCGCCTCGCTCAACGGCGTGGTGCTCGACATCACGCGCCAGCGCGAACTGCAGGACGCCTCGCGCGTGACCGAAGAGCGCTACCACACCCTGATCACGTCGATGGACCAGGCCTTCGGCTTTTTGCAGGTGCTGCTGGACGCGGACGGCAAGCCGGCCGACTACCGCTTCGAGGTGGTCAACCGCGCCCTCGAGCAGCAGTCGGGACTGGTCAATGTGGTGGGGCGCACCATCCGCGAACTGGTGCCGGACATCGAATCGAAGTGGATCAACATCTATGGCCGGGTGGCGCAGAGCCGCCAGCCGGCGCGGTTTGTCGAACACTCGGCGGCGATGGGCTATTGGTGGGATGTGTACGCCACCCCGATGGGCGAACCGGACGAGCTGCGCGTGGCGATCCTGTTCACCGACGTCACGGCCCGCAAGCAGGCCGAGGAAAATCTGCGCCAGCTGGCGGCCGACCTGTCCGACGCCAACCGCCGCAAGATGGAATTTCTGGCCACGCTGGCGCACGAACTGCGCAATCCGCTGGCGCCGCTGCGCACCGGACTCGACCTGCTGCGGCTGGGCGGCAAAATCGATGAAGGCAGCAGCAAGGTGGTCGGCATGATGGACCGCCAGCTGCGCCAGATGGTGCACCTGATCGACGACCTGATGGACGTCTCGCGCATCAACAGCGGCAAGATCGTGCTCAAGACCGAATGCATCGACATCGCCGACGCGGTGCAGGCCGCGCTCGAGGCGATACGGCCGACGCTCGATACCGCGCGCCATGCGTTGAGCTTGCAGTTGCTGGGCCAGGCGGCGATGGTGCAGGCCGACCCGACCCGCCTGACCCAGATCCTGGTCAACCTGCTGACCAATGCCGCCAAGTACACGCCGCACGGCGGCCGGATCGGGCTGCTGGTACGCCTCGACGGCGATGCGGTGAAGGTGGATGTGAGCGACAACGGGATCGGCATTGCGCTCGAGGAGCAGGCCGGCGTATTCGAGATGTTCAGCCAGGTGGCGGGGAATCTGGGCCGCGCCCAGGGCGGGCTGGGGATCGGCCTGTCGCTGGTGCGCAGCCTGGTCGAGATGCACGGCGGCGCCATCGCGCTCGATTCAACGCCCGGCCAGGGCTCGACGTTTACGCTGTCGCTGCCGCTCGCGCCCGAGTGCGGACTAGAACCGGACGCGCACCACGCTGGCCAGGAACGCGCGGGCGGGCGCCTGCCCGGCCTGCGGGTGCTGGTGGCCGACGACAACCTCGACGCCGCCGCCATGCTGGTGAGCCTGCTGCGCGCGGCAGGTCACGCAGCGCATGCGGTACACGATGGCCTGGCGGCGCTCGAACAAATCGCCAGCGCGCCGCCCGAGCTGGCGATTCTCGACATCGGCATGCCCGGCCTGAACGGCTATGAAGTGGCGCAGCGGGTGCGCGCCAATCCGGCCCTGGCGAAGGTGATGCTGGTGGCGCTGACCGGCTGGGGAGGCGAACGCGACCGCGAACGCTCGCAGCGCGCCGGCTTCGATGCCCATTTGACCAAGCCAGCCGGATTTGCCGAGCTCAAGCACCTGATGGCCGACCTTGCGGGCCGCCGCTGAGCACGCCCATTAGCAGGATTCCCGGAAATATCGCGCCAATGCTATTTAGCTAACAAACAAAATTGCACAGTAGGGGTAGCCTGAGGATCCGCGGCGCGCAGCGTTTGCGCCAAGCCACTCTATGGCCTAGCCACCATGAAAACATCGAAACCGGTCAAAATCATCGGCGCCGTACTGCTCGGCATCGTCACCATTGTCATCCTGTTCTTCCTGTTGTTCGACTGGAACATGCTGCGCCCGTACATCAACCGCAAGGTGTCCGAAAGCACCGGGCGCGAATTCGCCATCCGCGGCGACCTGGACGTGAAGTTCCAGCGTAACCGCGACGGCGAGCAGGGCTGGCGCAGCTGGGTGCCGCACCCTACCATCAGCGCCGATAACGTGATCATGAGCAACCCGAGCTGGAGCACGGTCGGCCCGCAGATGGCTGCCGCCGAGCGCGTCGAGGTTGGCGTGCGCCTGTTGCCACTGCTGGGCAAGAACGCGGTCCTGACCGATTTGCGCCTGGTGGCGCCGAACATCGCCGTCGAGCGCCGCAAGGACGGCCGCAATTCATGGACCTTCAAGGACAATGGCCCGTCCGAATGGGACGTCGACATCCAGCGCCTGGCCTTCAACAGCGGCAAGCTGCACTATGTCGACGAGCCGCTCGCGCTCGACCTGCGCGCCGAGGCCAAGTCGATCGAAGGCAACGCCGCCAAGGGCGCTGCGCCAGCCAACGGCGCCCAGCCCTACGGCATGGCCTTCACCCTGGCCGGCACCTACAACAAGGCCCGGATCAATGGCGGCGGCCGCGCCGGCGCGGTGCTGTCGCTGACCGACGCCCACACCACCTTCCCGATCGAAGCCAAGGCCGACATCGGTGACAACAAGATCGCCCTCGAGGGCGTGATCCGCGACCCGCGTTCCGTCAACGGCCTGGCACTGCGCATGCAGCTGGGCGGCGCCAGCATGTCCGACCTGTACGCGCTGACCGGCGTGCTGCTGCCGGACACGCCACCCTACTCCACCAGCGGCCAGCTGCTGGGCAAGAAGAGCGGCCAGTACTGGGCCTTCACCTACAAGGACTTCAAGGGCAAGGTCGGCGAAAGCGATATCGGCGGCACCCTTACCTACGCCCAGCGCGCCACCCGTCCCCTGCTGAGCGGCGCGGTCACCTCGCAGCAGCTGCGCCTGGCCGACCTGGGCCCGACCGTGGGCGCCGACACCGGCGCCGGCACCAAGGCCGCCGGCAAGATCAAGGCCCCGGCCAAAGGCAAGGCCTTGCCGGTCGACCAGTTCAACACCGAAAAATGGGGCGCGCTCGACGCCGACGTCAAGTTCAGCGGCAAGCGCATCGTACGCACCCATGACATTCCGCTGCGCGACATCGAAACCACGATCCGCATGCAGGACAAGGTGCTGACCCTGACCCCGCTCGCGTTCGGCATGGCGGGCGGGCGCGTTACCTCGAACATCCGCCTGGATGGCGCCGACAAGACGCTCGACGCCTCGGCCCGCATCGCCGCGCGCGGCCTGAAGATCCGCGAGCTGTTCCCGAAACTGCAATCGATGCAAGCCAGCTTCGGCGAAATCAACGGCGACGGCGCACTGGCCGGGCGCGGCAATTCGGTGGCGGCCATGCTGGGTACTTCGCAGGGCGAAATCAACGCCGTGGTCACCGAAGGCACGGTCAGCCGCTTCATCCTGGAACTGGCCGGGCTGAACGTGGCCAATGCCGTGTATGCGAAAATCTTCGGTGACAAGCAGACCCTGCTGCACTGCGTGGCGGCCCAGACCACGGTGCGCAACGGCCGCGCCAACATCGACCGCTTCGTGCTCGACAGCGAAGAAGCGGTGGTCAATGCCAGCGGCTACGTCGACCTGGCCAGCGAACAGCTCGACGTCGACGTGCGCCCGCGCACCAAGGGCACCCGCGTGCTGTCGCTGCGCACCCCGCTGTATGCGCGCGGCAGCTTCACCGATCCGAAGGTCGGTCCGCACGCCGGTCCGCTGGCATTGAAGGCCGGCGCCGCGGTGGCGCTGGCGGCGGTGAACCCGATCGCCGCCCTGCTGCCGCTGATTAACGTCGATCGCGCGCCGGACACCAACTGCGGCGCCGAGATTGCTGCGGCGACCAAGAAGCCGAGCATGAAGCCGGCGCCGAAGGCGGGCAGCGCTGCGCCGGCGGCGGCGCAGCAAAAGGCCGCCGGCACGAGCGCCAAGCCAGGCGCCAAGGCGGGGGCCGAGCTGCATCCGAAAGCATCGGCGCAGTAAGACTGGCCAGCCAATCTGGCAGGCGCAAAAAAAAGGCCATTCCCGACGCACTCGGGAATGGCCTTTTACGTTGGCAAGCCGCCGCTTACAGGTAGTTGAACAGCGACAGTCCCGACATCGTCTTGAACGACATCTGCGCTGCCTGCAGGGTCATTTGCTGCTGCGAGAATTCCGAAATCGCCTTGACCTGGTCCAGGCCGGTCAGGTCGTCCAGCGTGGCAGCGTACTGGATGCCCAGGTCGTCGCCGGCGCTGTCGAGGTAGTCGAGCTCTTTCATGTGGGCGCCGACCGAGGCCTGCACCGTCAGCACGTTGTCGTGCGCCTGCTGCAGGTTGTTCAGCGCCGTGTTCAGGTTGTTGGTCAGCGCCGCCTTGCCGCTCGAGCCGTCGGTCGGCGCGCGCAGGTCGGCGATCAGCTTGGTCACGGTGGAGAACACCGACTGCTTTTCGCTCGGCGCCACCGTGAACTTGTCGCCGCTGGCGGGAACGCCCTTGATGTCGAACGACATGCCGCCCAGGGTGATCGCCTTGCCCGCTTCATACGGCTGCTCCGGGCCGACCGTGCCATCGACGGTGACGGTGTAGGTGGTCACCGGCGGCGTGGCGGCGCTGACATTGAAGTTGAGCTCGTACGGCTTGTTGGTCAATGCGGTGCGGTCGACGACCGAGCCGGTCGAGATGATGCCGGCGCCCTTGTTGGCGACAGCGGCCTGGGTCTGGAACACGCCGTTGCCGGTCGGGATTGCCTCGAATATGGCGCTGCCCGAAGCCGACAGCGGTATCTTGCGCGAGTCGCTCACCTGCAGCTGGCGCACGCCCTGGTCGCCCTGGTAGGTGGCACCGCCCGCTGCGCTGGTGAACGGTACGGTGGTGGTCTTGTAGCCCGAGAACAGATAGCCGCCGTTGCCGTCGGTGGTATTGGCCACGCCGAACAGGTCTTGCAGGCGCCCTTCGAGTTCCACGGCCAGCGCTTCGCGGTCTTTCGGCAGCATGGTGCCGTTGCCGGCGTCGACCACGATGCGCTGGAATTCCTGCATCAGTTCGCCCGCGTTCTGCAACCCGCCCTCGACCGCCGCCAGCGACGAATTGGCGCTGTTGCGGTTGGTGGCGTACTGCTCGTTCATGCCCTGCGACTGGCTCACTTCGAGTGCACGCGCCGAGGCCACCGGATCGTCGGCCGGCGTCAGCACGCGGCGGTTGGTCGACAGCTGCATCTGGGTGCGCGCCAGCGCGCTTTGCAGGTTGTTGAGCTGGTTGGCCGAGGTGTTGTACAAGTTCAGGGTGCTTACGCGCATGATTTACTCCGTGTTCCGGGCGACAGGTGTGTGGCCGACAATCAGCGGCCGATCGACAGCAGCGAGTCGAAAATGGTGCCGGCGATCTGCATCACCTTGCTGGCGGCCTGGTAGGCCTGCTGGTACTTGATCAGGTTGGTGGCTTCTTCGTCCAGGTTGACGCCCGAGACGTCGAGCGCGGCGGCGTGCGACTGTTGCAGCAGCGCGTTGCCGGCGGCGGCATTGACCTGCACTTCACGGGCCTTGTTGCCGACCGTGCTCACCATCTGGGCATACGACGACTGCAGCGTCGCGGTGCCGTTGTTGAAGATGTTCTTGGTCTGCAACTGGCCCAGCGCGGCGATGTTGCGGGTGTCGCCGATGCCGCCGCTGTTGGCGGCGATGGTGAACTTGTCGCCAGTGTTGGGGGCGCCGGTCATGGTCACGCTGACGCCGTTGAACGAATAGGTCGAGCCGTTGTCGAACTTGACGTTCGCAGCCGGGATTGGCGCGCCTGCCACGCCCTTGCTGTCGGTAACGGTCACCATGGCGCCGGCCGGGAAGCCGCTCAGGGCGTTGCTGTCCTTGTCATAGCTGAGCGTGACCGGCAGCGTCGGCGGCGTACCCAAAAAGTTCTTGTCGACCTTGCCTTCGCTGATCTTGCCGGTGCCGGTGTTGGCCAGCGGCATGCTGGTGGCGATCGGGGCGCCGGCGGCGATTTGCGAGACGTCGTTGGCCAGCACCTTGAAGTCGGCCGCGCCATTGACGGTCGGGCGCACCACGAAGGTGTCGCCTTCGCGCGGCGCTTTCTTGAAGCTGAACTCGACCCCGCCGTAGGTGAGGCTGGCGGCGCCGGTGGCGTCCGGCGTCACCGAGGCCACCTTGCTGTTGTCCGACAGCCGCATCACATTGTACGAACCTTTTTCGAAGCGCACTTCGAAGTCGTTGTCGGTGAGCTTGGCCGGGTCGACCACCTTGGCCGTCAGTTCGGATTCGCTCAGCGGCGAGCTGTTGACGCTCTTGCCCACGAAGGCTGCCGCTTCGGCGAAGAATGGCTGGCCCGGCTTGCCGTTCTGGTCCACGCCCAGTTCGTGCTGGCGGTTGAATTCGAAGGCCATGCCGATCGCGACCTTGCCGAGCGCGCTCTGGGCCGTGTCGAGGGTCGTGCTGCGAAACTCGAGCACGCCGCCCAGCTGGCCGCCGGTCAGGGCGCCGTCGGGCAAAATAGTGACCTTGTTGCTGGTCTGGTAACCGACTTCGAGCCGGCTCATATCAGTCGCCGACGTCACTGCCGCCAGTTGAAACGCATCCTGCCCCACCACCAGCGGCTGGCCGCTGCCGATCGAGACCGTCAGGCTGTTGTTGTCGCCCGGGCGCACGGTGGCCTTGACGAACTTGTTCAGTTCAAGCACCAGCTGGTCGCGCTGGTCGAGCAGGTCATTCGGCGCGCGCTGTTCGGTGGTGGCGAAGTTGCCGATCTGCTCATTGAGCTTGGCAATCTGGCCGGCATAGGTATTGATCGCGGTGACGCTGGTCTCGATCTCGGCATTGACGCCGCTGCGGATCTCGCCCAGGCGCGCATCGAGCGCCTGGAAGCGGGTGGCCAGCGTCGCGCTCGACGACAGCATGGCCTGGCGCGACGGCACCGAGGCGCCATTCGCGGCCATGTCCTGCACACCCTTGAAAAAGTCCTGCATCGCCGGTGACAGGCCCGAGGTGGTGTCGGCCAGCAGGTTGTCGATCTGCTTGATCTGGCTGGCGTACGCCTCCAGGCCGCTGGTGCTGGCCTGGGCGGTGCGCACCTGGTTGTTCAGGAAGTCGTCGCTGTAGCGCTTGATCTGGGCGATCTGGGTGCCGGTGCCCATGAAGCCGACGCCAATGTCGAGGGAGCTATTGGTTGCCTGCACCACGCCCTGGCGGCTGAAGCCGGCCACGTTGGCGTTGGTGATGTTGTGCCCGGTTGTGGACAGGGCTGCCTGCGCTGCGAACAGGCCGGTTTTACCGATGGCGAGGAGACTGGACATGGCTTTTTTCTTTCTTTAACAATACCGTCTACGGCAGCTTTTCAGAAAACTTGACAGTGGTATTTCTGCCACGCTGCGGCGCTGCGATGTTCTGAGGTTCAGGCCAGCGAATTCTTGATCACGCGCACCAGCTTGTTCGCGTAGTTCGGGTCGGTGGCGTAGCCGGCGCGCTGCAGGCCGTGGGCGAAGGCGGCGGCGTCGCCACCGCTGTTGATGACTTTCTCGTAGCGCGGATTCCTGGCCAGCATATTGGCGTAATCCTTGAACGCATCGGCCGGCGTATCGTAGGCGCGGAATTTTTCCACCCTTCTCTGGGCACGGCCGTTGACGTATTCGGTGGTGACCGATTCGGCAACCTTGCCTTTCCAGCTAGCACCGGCCTTGATGCCGAACAGGTTGTTGCTGCTGCTGCCGTCGGCATTCTTGATCATGCGCTTGCCCCAACCAGACTCGAGCGCGGCCTGGCCCAGCATGAACTTGGCCGGCACGCCCGTGGTCTTCTCGGCTTCGAGCGCGTGATGGTGCAGCTTTTCCTGGAATGCGCGCACGTGCGGCGCCTGCACCCGGCCACTTTCAGTCGTGGGCGGCAGCTTCGCCAGTTCAGCCCGCGGCGCGTCGGCACCGGCCGCAGCCGCGCTCTTGAGCATGGCCGCTGCATTGCCGAATGGATTGGCGGCAGCGGCCGCGCCGCCCGTCACGCCATTGCCTTCGGCGCCGATCGCCAGCGCCTGCTGGCCCATCTGCTGGCCGCCCAGCTGGCGCACCAGCACATCGGCCAGGCCCATGCCGCGCTTGGCCAGGTTCTGGCTGGTCTGCTGGTCGAGCATGGTGGTGAAGGTCTTGGTCTGCTGGCTGTTGCCGATGCCGTCCTGGTCCTGTGGCGTGGCGTCGCGCATGCTCTTCATCATCATGTTGATGAACATCGCTTCGAACTGGGTCGCCGTCTCTTTCAGCGCAGCCGGGGCGCCGGCTTTCGCGTCTTTCTTGAGCGCGCTCAGGCTGTTGGTGTCGAGCGCAAACTTGGTGGACAGGTCGGTATTGGTCGAAACGATCATGCTGGTCATTCCCGTTGAATTAGATGATCTCGAGTTCGGCGCGCAGCGAACCGGCGGCCTTCAGTGCCTGCAGAATCGCCAGCAGGTCTTGCGGGGTGGCGCCGATCGAATTCATCGCCTTGACCACTTCGGCCAGCGAGGCGCCGCCCTTCACGTTGAGCACCTTGCCCGGGTCCTTCTTGATCTCGATTGCATTGTTCGGGGCCACGACGGTGGCGCCGCGGGTGCCCGGGTTCGGCTGGCTCACCAGGGCGTCGCCGCCGATCGTGATCGACAGGTTGCCGTGCGAAATCGCGCAGTCGTCGAGCATCACGGCGCGGTTCATCACCACCGAACCGGTGCGTGCATTCATGATCACCTTGGCCGAGGCCAGGCTCGGCTTGACGTCGATCTGTTCCAGCATGCCGATGAAGGACACCCGCTGGTCGCTCGACGAGGGAGTGCGCACGCGCACCACACGGCCGTCGAGGGCGGTGGCGATGCCGGCGCCGAACTGGTCGTTGATGGCTTCGACCACGCGCGCGGCGTTGGCGAAATCGGTTTCCTTGAGTTCCAGGCGAATCTGGTTGTCGGCGCCCAGGTTCGACTGTACGGCGCGCTCGACCGTGGCGCCATCCGAGATGCGGCCCACCGACAGGTGGTTGACCTGCACTTGCGCGCCGCCGCCCGGCGCCTGGGCGCCGACGCCGCCCACCACCAGGCTGCCCTGGGCCATTGCATACACCTGGCCGTCGGCGCCGTGCAGCGGCGCCATCAGCAGCGTGCCGCCGCGCAGGCTCTTGGCGTTACCGATCGACGACACCGTGATGTCGAGCGTCTGGCCCGGCTGGGCAAACGCCGGCAGCGAGGCGGTGACCATCACGGCCGCCACGTTCTTGAGCTGCAGCTGGGTGCCGGCTGGCAGGTTTACGCCCTTCTGTTGCAGCATGGCCTTGATCGACTGCACCGTGAACGGGGTCTGGCTGGTCTGGTCGCCGGTGCCGTCGAGGCCGACCACGATGCCGTAGCCGCTGAGCTGGTTCTGGCGCACGCCGGCGATGCTGGCCAGGTCTTTCAGGCGCTCGGCGTGCGCGGCCGGCAAGGCGCCAGCGCCAGCGAAGGCTGCGCACAACAACATCAGGGTGGAAAGCTTAGGCATCGTAAATCCTTAGAACGGCAACATCGAGAGGAAGAAACGCGACAGCATCGACGTCATTTCGGCGCGGTCCAGCTGGCTGTTGGTGCGGTACTCGACGCGCGCGTCGGCCACCAGGTTCGACGCCACGGTATTGCCCGGCTGGATGGTGTCGGGGCTGACCATGCCCGAGAAGCGGATGAACTCGACGCCCTTGTTCATGGCCACCTGCTTTTCGCCGGCCACGATCAAATTACCGTTCGGCAGCACTTCGGTCACGGTCACGCCCAGCGTGCCGGTGAAATTGTTCGAAGCGCTCTGGTTGTCGCCATCGGCATACTTGAGGCCCGACTCGAGCCCGACATTCGCGCCGATCTTGCCGGCCAGCAGGCCTGGGGCCTTGAACTCGGCGCTGCCGGTCTTGTTGCCCGAGCTGGCGCCGGTCTTGTTGGCGCTGGTGCGCTCGCTGATGTTGATGGTCAGCAGGTCGCCGATATGGCGCGCGCGGCGGTCTTCGAACATCGGACGGTAGCTGTTGGCGCTGTAGATGGCGCCGTCGCTCGATGGCGCGTGTTCCACCAGCATCGGGCGGGCGCTGGTCGGGCCCTGCACGATCGAGGTCGGGGCGGCGGCGCAACCAGCCAGGAGCAGCAGCGCGGCGAACGAAGTCAGGATTTTCATGAAGGTCGGTAAGAGCTGAAAATTAGAGTTGCGACAGTTTCGCCAGCATCTGGTCGGACGTGGTGATCGCCTTGCTGTTGATCTCGTAGGCGCGCTGGGTCTGGATCATATTGACCATCTCCTCGACCACGTTCACGTTCGACGCTTCCACATACCCCTGCAGCACGATGCCGGCGCCGTTGGTGCCCGGCACGTTCAGGTTGGGGTTGCCCGAGGCAGTGGTTTCGAGGTACAGGTTCTCGCCGCGCGACTCGAGGCCGGCCGGGTTGATGAAGGTCGCCAGTTGCAGCGCGCCGACCTGGGTCATTGCCGCTTCGCCGGCGATCCTGACCGACACGGTGCCGTCGCGGCCGACCGAAATCGATTCGGCGTTGTTGGGGATGGTGATGGCGGGCTGGACGACAAAGCCGCTCGACGTCACCAGCTGGCCGTTCTGGTCTTTCTGGAACGCACCGTCACGGGTATAGGCCTGGGTGCCGTCCGGCAGCAGCACCGGAAAGTAGCCGGGACCGTTGACCATGACGTCCTTGTCATTGCCGGTATTCTGGGGATTGCCCTGGGTGTGGATGCGCTCGGTAGCGACGGTGCGCACACCGGTACCGATCTGCAGGCCCGATGGCAGGTTCGACTGTTGCGACGACTGGGCGCCTGGCTGGCGCACGTTCTGGTACAGCAAGTCCTCGAACACGGCGCGCGACTTCTTGAAGCCGTTGGTGCTGACGTTGGCGAGGTTGTTCGAAATGACGTCCAGGTTGGTCTGTTGGGCTTCGAGACCGGTCTTGGCGATGTACAGCGAACGAATCATGGCATTCTCCTATTGGCAGCGGGCGTACCCCGCCACGCACAATAGAATTATGCAGCGGCAACACTTAATTCATAGCGAGGATCTGGGTGGCTTTTGCGGCGTTATTCTCGGCGTTCTTCAACAAGCTCATTTGGGTGTCGAACGAACGCGCCAGGCTGATCATGTCAACCATGCAATCAACCGGGTTGACGTTGCTGCCCTCGAGCGCGCCGCCGGCGACCTGTACCGCCGCGCTGGCCGGGGCCGCGCTGCCGTCCTTCATGCGAAACAAGCCGTCGTCGCCGCGCACCAGGTCGGCCGCCTGCGGGTTGACCAGCTTCAGGCGCCCGATGATGTTGGCGTTGGCCGGCTGGTCGACCGTCGAGATGGTCGAAACGGTGCCGTCGACGCCGACCGTGACGGTGGCGTCGGGCGGGATCGCGATCGGACCGCCCTCGCCGGCAATGATCTGGCCGGACGCCGTCTGCAGCATGCCATTCGGGCTCATCTGCAGGGAACCGTTGCGGGTGTAGGCTTCGGATCCGTCCGGCATCTGCACCGTCAGCCAGCCGTCGCCCTTGATCGCCACATCCAGGTCGCGCCCGGTGACCTGCAGCGCGCCGGCCGAGAAATCGTTGCCGGCGGTCGAATCGACCACGAAGGCGCGCGTCGGCAGACCGGGACCCTGCACTGGCGCCGAACGGAAGAGGTCGAGCTGGGCGCGAAAACCCGTGGTGCTGACATTGGCCAGGTTGTTCGAGGTCGTGGCCTGCTTCTCGAGGATGTGCTTGGCGCCGGTGGCGGCGGTGTAGATCAGGCGGTCCATGGACGAGTCCTTTGTGTGACGGCAACGATGTTACGACGACGGTATTACGCGATTAACGCAGGTTCACCAGCGTCTGCAGCACCGAGTCCTGGGTCTTGATGGTCTGCGCATTGGCCTGGTAGGCGCGCTGCGCGGTGATCATGTTGACCAGCTCGGCCGTCAGGTCGACGCTCGACGCCTCGGTTGCCGACGACTGCAGCACCCCCATGCCGCCGGTGTTCGGGATGCCGAGCAGCGCGCCGCCCGAATTCGACGATTCCGCCCAGGTATTGTTGCCCAGCGGCTCAAGCCCGTTCGGGTTGGTGAAGTTGGCCAGGATCACCTGGCCCAGCGGCTTGGTCTGGCCATTGCTGTATTGGCCCAGGATCACGCCGTCCTTGCCGGTGCTGAAGCGCTGCAGCGAACCGGCCTTGTAGCCGTCCTGCTCCAGCCGCTTTTCACTGGTGGTGGTGCCGTACTGGGTGGTGCCGGCGAAGTCGAAGGTTACCGGGATCTTCAGCTCGGCGCCGGTCGACGGCACCACTTGCAGGTCGAGCTTGAACTGGCCGTTCATGGCGGCGCTGTTGCCGCTGGTGGCCATGTTCAGGCCGCCGTTGGTGTTGAAGTTGAGGGTGCCGACCTTGGCCGGCGCCACCTTCAGCACACCCAGTATGGCGGCGTTCACCTGTTCCGGCGTGGTGCCCGGCACCAGGGCGGCGGTGGCCGCTGCAGCGGCGATCGCGGCCTGGTCGTCGGCGCTCATGGCCGGGTCGTTCTTGACGGCTTCAGCGCGCACGGCCTCGGCGGCGGCAGTCGCATAGCTGCTCAGGGCGGCGGCCTTGCCAGCGGCGTCGGCGCCGTCCCAGGCGGTGCGCGCCCCGGTCACGGTGGCGTTGGTCTGGGTCACGCCGGCAGCCTTGAGCGCGCTGTTTTCGTAGCCGTCCATGCTGGCGTAGACATCCCAGGTGCCCGGTCCGGTCTTGACGTAAAAGCTCGACAGGGTGTGCGGGTTGCCCAGCGTGTCGTACACGCTCATCGGGCTTTGCTTGGTGTAAGTGTCGCTGTCGTCGACATTGAACGGGGTCTTGGTGATTTGCGGGCTGCGCGAATCGAGCTGCAGTTCGATGTCGATCTTGGAGGTGACTTTCGGCGGCTGGTCGGCCGTGTCGATGCGCAGCGGCTGCGGCGCGCCGGCCGAGATCTGGCCGTTGATGCCGACGCCGTAGCCGGTCAGCTGGGCGCCCTGGGCATTGACGATATTGCCCGATTTATCGAGCGAGAACTGGCCATTGCGCGAATACTGCACCACGCCGGCCGATTCGACGCGAAAGAAGCCGGCGCCATTGATGGCGATGTCGAGCGGATTGTTGGTCGCTTCAATATTGCCCTGGGTGAACTGCTGGGCGATGGCGGCAACCTTCACGCCGATGCCGGGCGAATTGCCGGCGGCGCCGTTGAGCGAGCTGGCGTAGACGTCGGCGAACTGGGTGGTCGAACCCTTGAAACCGACGGTGCTCGAGTTGGCGATGTTGTTACCGATAACGTCCAGCGATTTGGCGGCGCCGTTCAAGCCGCTCAGGCCTTGTTGGAAAGACATGTGATTATCCTAGAAAAGAGTAAGGAGTAAGCGGCTCGGCTTACAGGACTTGTTTGATATCGGCAAAGGCAACCGCGCCTGCACCCGGGAGATTGAGTTTGACGCCATCCTTGCCGCCAGTGGTCACACTGGCGACGCTGTCGAACGACAGGGCCGTGGCATCGGTCAGGGCGCTGCCGCCCTGGGTGGCGACCACCTTGAAGCTGTACTTGCCATCGGCCAGTGCGATCGGCTTGCCTTCGGCGTCGACGTTTTTGGCATCCGGCACGCCATCCCACGCCACCGGCACGATGCCCTCTTTCTGGGCCCCGAGTTCGATGGTGGCCACTTCCTTGCCGCTGGCGTCGCTGACCACCAGCTGCACCTTGTCGGCCGGGCTCGCCAGTTCGACGCCCAGGATCGCCTGGCCCTTGACCAACTGTACGCCGTTGCCTTCGACCAGCACACCGTGGCCGATCAGGTTGGTCGCCTGCAGCGATTCGCTCGACTGGTAGCTGGCTTTGAGCGACTCCAGGGTCGTGTTGAGCTTGTTCACACCGGTGACGGTCTGCAGCTGGGCCAGCTGGCTGGTCATCTGCGCATTGTCCATCGGATTCAATGGATCCTGGTTTTGCAGCTGGGTCACCAGCAGGGTCATGAACTTGTCGGTATCGGCCTGGACGCCGTCGGCCGTTGTCTTGGCCTTGGCGTTCATGGTCGTCATCAAGTCGTTGATGTTGGCAGTGGAAGAACTGATGGGAGAAGTCATGGGGATCCGGATCTGGTTACTGGCCGATGGTGAGAGTTTTCATCAGCATGGTCTTGGCTGCGTTCATGGTTTCGACGTTGGTCTGGTAGGAACGCGAGGCCGACAGCATATTGACCATTTCGTCCACCGGGTTCACGTTCGGCATCGATACATAGCCCTTGTCGTCGGCCATCGGATGCTTGGGGTCGTACACCTGCTTCAGGGGCGAGGCGTCCTCGACTACTTCGCGCACCCGCACGCCGGTGCCGCCCGACGCGGTCGGGACCGCTTCGAACACCACCGACTTGGCGCGGTAGGCTTCGCCGCTCGGGCTGCTGACGCTGTCGACGTTGGCCAGGTTGCTGGCGGTGGTGTTCAGGCGCTGGGCCTGGGCACTCATGGCCGAACCGGACACGTTAAAGATATTAAAGAGTGACATGCCTAAATCCTCTTACTGGCCCTGGATCGCGGCCAGCAGGCCCTTGATCTGGCTGTTGATCATCGTGATGCCGGCTTCGTAGCGCAGTGCGTTGTCGGCAAACTGGTTGCGCTCGACGTCCATGTCGACCGTGTTGCCGTCGACACTGCCCTGCACCACGCCGCGGTACTGCACCGGGGTGCCATCGGCCAGGGTATCGCCGTTGGGCTTGCCCTGCGCCATATGGTTGCCGGCGGTAGTGGCCAGCGCGCCACTTTTGGCGCCACCGGCCATCGCGCCCTGCAGGGCGCTGGCGAAATCGATGTCGCGCGCCTTGTAGTTCGGGGTGTCGGCGTTGGCGATATTCGACGCCAGCAGTTCCTGGCGCTGCGAGCGCAGCGACAGTGCCGTTTCGTTAAAACGCATGTAGTCGTCGAGTTTGCCGAGCATGCCGCCTCCTGGGTGTACTTTGTTGGGACAGCCTGAATAATACGGATCTGCCCGCCTACCCAATCGGCCGAGAAGGGGTGGCAAAACCCGGCTATTCAATGTTTCGCTACGGCATCACTCGACCTAAGATAGCAGCATTCCCGGAACTTTTCGACTCCCGCATCCCATGAAACGACAGATCGTCGCGTTTTCGCTGCTGACCCTGCTAATTGCTGGTGCGCATGCGCAGCAGCCCAAGCCGGCCGCCCCGGCCCAGGCGGCCGGACGCCAGAACCTGGCGGCCCTGCGCGGCGTGGCCGAGCAATATCTGCAGACCCAGAGTGCAGGCCTGCCCGGCAGCGTCAGCGTCAAGGTGGGCGCGGTCGACCAACGCCTGAGCCTGGCCAGTTGCCCGGCGCCGCAAGCCTTTCAGCAACCGGGCGCGCGCCCCTGGGGCAAGACCACGGTCGGGGTGCGCTGCACCGCGCCATCGGCCTGGACCATCTATATTCAGGCGCAAGTGAGCGTCACGGCCGAATACATCGTCGCCGCCGTGCCGCTGGCCCAGGGCCAGCCGCTCGAACAGGGCCAGTTGACGGTGCTGAAAGGCGATATCGCCGCCATGCCGAACGGCATCATCACCGACGTGGCGCAGGCGATCGGCCGCACCCCGCTGGTGTCGCTGCCGGCCGGCACCGCGCTGCGCCTGGACACGCTACGCAGCCGCCCGGTGGTGCAACAGGGCCAGGCAGTGCAGCTGGTATCGCGCGGATCGAACTTCTCGGTCTCGAGCGAAGGCAAGGCGATCAACAATGCCGGTGATGGCCAGGTAGCGCAGGTGCGCACCAAATCCGGCATCGTGGTCAGCGGCACCGCGCGCAGCGGCGGGCTGGTCGAAATAGTTCTATAAAGTAATAGCAGCATCCTTCTGCCGAATGGTCTAAAGTTTGTGACGGCGCCGCCGTTACAAGGACAGATCCCGGAGTTTCTGCTCCGAACAGAGAAGGATGATGCTGTGAAAATTAACGATACGCTCAAGAACAACCCGGCGCTGCAACCGGCTACCACGCAAGCCAATACGGCGCGTGGCGCCGAGAAGGCGGCCACGACCGCGCCGATGGCGCCAACCGACAGCGTCCGGCTGTCCCCGCAAGGCCAGGCAATGGCCAGTGCGGTGGGCGGCGGGGCACAGGTATTCGACGCCAAGAAAGTCGAACGTATCAAGCTGGCCATCGCCGATGGCCAATTTCAGGTCAACTCCGAGAAGGTGGCTGACGGCTTGCTAGAAACCGTACGCGACCTGCTCCATTCACGACAACGCTAATCCATGATCTCCAGCCCGACCCAGACGCTCGCCGCAGAACACCAGCACCTCGCCGCCCTCGTGGCGTTGATGAAACAGGAACAGCAGATGCTGGTCGCGCTCGACGCCGACGCGTTGGCCGAACTGACGCCGCAGAAGAACATCCTGGTCGCCGAGCTGGCAACACTGTCGGGCCAGCGCCACGGTGCACTCGAGGCGGCGGGCTGCGACGGCGCCGAAGCGGGCATGGAACCGTGGCTGGCAGCGGCTGGCGACGATGCGGCGCGCAGCCTGTGGCAGGACATGCTGGAGACGGCGCGCGAAGCGAAAGAACTGAATCGGGTAAATGGCATGCTGATCAACCGGCAGCTAGCGCATAACCAGGGCGTGCTCAATGCAATGCGCACGCCGACCAACGCCCAGGCCGGCGCGATCTATGGCGCCAGCGGGCAAACCCTGGGAGCCGGCGCGTCGAAACGGTTTGTGGTGGGCTGAACGCCTTCTCTGTAGTCAGCAATACCTTCAGCAGTACCTTCAGCAATATCTTCAGCAGTACCAGAAAGGCCGCGTGAGCGGCCTTTTTTGCGTCTGTCGCCAGCGTTTTTCTGGCGCGCGCCATGGTTACTAAAAATATGTTTCAAAAAGTATGAGGCGAGCGCCATAACAGTTGCATAATAGATCCTTCACCCAAATTTCTTGCGTGCCGCCAATCTCCGGCGTGCCTGTTGATTCTGTGCATCCATGCTCGCCACCCAGCAAATCTTCCTGATCGCGTCGCTGCTCTGCTTCCTGGTCTTCCTGGCCTTGTCGTCAGTGGCGGCGGAAGGCGTGCGCGGCATGCGCGCACTGCTGCTGGCGGCGCTGCTGGGGATCGGCGGCAACCTGCTGTACGCGTTCGGACCTGACCTGCCGCCGCTGGTCGCCTACGAAGTATCGAACCTGATGTATGCCGGCGCCGGCGCGGCGCTGGTGGCGGCCTACCGGGTGCTGGCGGGGCGTTCGCCACGCACACAGCTCCTGGTGCTGCTGGTCGGCGGCGTCGGGGCGCTGATCGTGCTGTTCCACGATGTGTTCGATTCGTTCACGGGACGCAGCGCGGTGGTGTCGCTGTTCCAGGCGTCGGTGTGCATCGAGATCGGCCGCACCGTACTGGCCGCGCGTCCCGACTGGCAGCGCCCGCATGGTGTGTACTGGTTCGTACTGGCCATGTGCGTGCTCGTCACGCTCGGGCACGCCGGGCGCATGGCCTGGCTGCTGGGCGCCGAACAGACCCCGGGCTCGCTCCTGCAGCCAAGCGTGTGGAGCGTGGCAATCCTGAGCGCCGCGGCGCTGGCGCTGCCGGCGCTGATCATGGGCGGGCTGCTTACAGCGCATCGCAAGATCGTCCACCGCGCCGAGTACGCCGCCAACCATGACCACCTGACGGGCGCCTGGTCGCGCAAGGCGTTCTTCGAGATCGCCGCACGTGAAACCGCGCTCAGCAAGCGCAGCGGCAAGCCGCTGGCGCTCATGCTGATCGACCTCGACAACTTCAAGGCGATCAATGACGGCGCCGGCCACCAGGCTGGCGACCGGGCACTGCAACTCGTGGTCGAGCGCGCCCGATCCACGCTGCGCGCGGCCGACTGCGTGGCGCGCCTGGGCGGCGACGAATTCGCGGTGCTGCTGCCCGATACCGGACTCGGTCACGGCGCGGGCGTCGGCGCCAAGCTGCAGGCGGCGCTGCACGCGGCGGTGTCGGCCCTGCCAGCGGCGCCGGGCCAAGCTGCGCTGACGCTGAGCATTGGCGTGACCGTGTTGAGTGACGGCGAAGGGTTACAGGCAGCGCTGGCGCGCGCCGATGCGGCCCTGTATATCGCCAAGGCAGCCGGACGCAACCGGGTACACGCATTGCCGCCCGAACCCTACCTGGCGCTGGCGCCGGATGCGCCGCCAGCGCCGCACCAGGAAACGCTGCCGATCCCAGCGCGCCGGGTCGGCTGAAGCAGATGCTGCTGCGGCAGTGTGTTGTCGCGGATATTGCGGCAGGCCGACGAGGCCAGCGGCGCGCCGCGGTCACGGCGCCCTGAGCCAGCTGCTGTCGAATGGTCGTCCGTCGATTCCTACGCCCTGCTGGCGCTTGATCCTATTGGGATTTCAACAAACGCGCCCCAGATGTTTTCCATTGAATAGTCATCGAAGGAGAGCATCATGAGCAAGCAGGATTCCAGCGACAAACGTGACGACAGCCGTGACGACAGCCGTGACGACAACCGTGACGACAACCGCGACGCCAACCGCCAAAGCGCCGATCAGGGCGCTGGCAATCAGCCGGGCCTGCGTACGAGCGGCCCGGATTCACTGTCCGGCTTCGTGGCCGACGACGACGCCGGCGACTCCAGCATTGGCTCGGCGAACGCCGATGGTTCGCGCCAATCGGGTATTCAGAGCAACTTCGCCAAGGCCTCGCCGGAAAGCAACGTCGGCCCGGCCGGCGCCCCCCAAACCAGCCACGGCAGCGCCGGCGGCCCGATCACTGGCGGCGTGCTGGGCAAATCCGAAGCCGGCAATAGCCAGTCGGCAATCGGTGGTGCAGCCAATGGCGGCGCCGGCGGCACGGACGCCGACCAGGGCAAGGCCGGCGACTACGTCGGCCGCTCAAGCGACGACCAGATCAGCGAACGCCTGGCGGACGGCGCCGAAAGCGCGGGCACGCCCGGCGACGCGCCGCGCTAAGCGCTGACGCCGACCAATCTCACGCGGCCTCGGCCGCGCGCAGCATGGCTTCGATCCCTTGCGGCTCGACCGGACGGCTGAAGCAATAGCCCTGCATCTGGTCGCAGCCGCGCGCCGACAAGAAGGCCAGCTGTTCCGACGTCTCGACCCCTTCGGCAATCACGTTCAGGCGCATCGAATGCGCCAGCGCGATCACCGCGTTGACGATGGCGGCGTCATCGGCATCGCGGGTCAGATCGCTGACGAACGAACGGTCGATCTTGAGGCTGTGGATCGGGAAGCGCTTCAGGCTGGCCAGGCTCGAGTAGCCGGTGCCGAAGTCGTCGATCGCCAGCTGCACGCCCATCGCCGTCAGCCGCTCCATGGTCGCGGCCGCCGCCAGCGGGTTCTGCATCAGCACGCTCTCGGTGATTTCCAGCGTCAGGTAGGCCGGGTCGCAGCCGCTGCGTTCGATCAGCGCGCCGATCTGGCGCGCCACGTCCTGGCCCAGGAACTGGCGCGCCGACAGGTTGATGCTCACCCGTACCGGCGGCAAGCCCATGCGGCGCCACGCCACCTGCTGCGCCATCGCGGTGGCCAGCACCCACTCGCCCACTGGTACGATCAGGCCGGTTTCTTCGAGCAGCGGGATGAAATCCGACGGCGGCACCAGCGGCCCGGCTTGTGGCTGCCAGCGCAGCAGCGCCTCGACGCCGCTGATGACGCCGCTGCCGATGTCGACCACCGGTTGGTAGTGCAGCAGGAATTCCTGGCGTTGCAGCGCGCGCTGCAGGGCCCCCTCCAGACGCAGGTGCTCGCTGGCGTGCACGCCCATCGCCGGCGCGTAGAAACTGTAGTGGTTGCCGCCCTGCCCTTTTGCGCCGTACATCGCGGTGTCGGCGTTCTTGAGCAAGGTGGCGGCCTCCAGACCGTCCCGCGGATACATGGCAATGCCGATCGAGCCTGTCGGGAACACTTCCTGGCCGCACAGCAGCAGCGGCTGGAACAAGTTCTCGAGCAGCTTTTGCGCCACCATGGCGGCGGCATCCGGGTCGGCCAGTTCAGGCAGCACCACCACGAATTCGTCGCCGCCCTGGCGCGCCACGGTGTCGCTCTCACGCAGGCTCGCAGCCAGGCGTTGCGCGATCTCGACGATCATCCGGTCGCCGGCATCGTGGCCCAGGCTGTCATTGACGTGCTTGAAGCGATCGAGGTCGATGAACAGCACGCCGACCTGGGCGCCACTGCGGCAGGCGTGCGCAATCGCCTGCGCCAGGCGGTCCTGCAGCAGCAGGCGGTTCGGCAAGCCGGTCAGGGCGTCGTGGCTGGCCAGGCGCGTCAATGCGTCCTCGGCCTGCTTGCGGCGCGAAATGTCTTCGATCACCGAAATGAACCGCTGGTTGCCATTGGCGTCGCGCATCATCGAGACGCTCAGATTGACCCACACCGGACTGCCGTCGCGCCGCACCAGGCGTTTTTCGCGCTGGAAGTCGGCGATCTCGCCCGCCTTCAGGCGCCCCAGCAACAGCAGTTCATCGGCCAGGTCGTCTTCAAGCGTCAATTGCTGGAAGAAACGCTGCAGCAGCTCGACCTCGGTGAATCCCAGGATCTGCGCCATCTTGCGGTTCACACGCAGCAGCCGTCCATCCGGACCCAGCAGCGCGATGCCGACCGCGGCCTGGCTGAACGTGAGGCGGAAGAATTCTTCGCTCTCTTGCAGACGCAGGCGCGCCTGGCGCCGGAAGGTGATGTCCTGGCCGATCAGCAGCAGCATGTGGCCGCCGTCCTGGCGCGTGCGGCGAATATTGAATTCGACGTGGCGCACACCGTCGGCGCGGCCGTCGAGCGTGACCAGCACATTGTCTTGCGGCGCCCCCGAGCGCAGCGCCTCGTCCACGCGCGCGGCCAGCTCGACGTCAGGCAGCACGCTCTCCAGCGGCAGGCCGGCGCCGATCACGTCGTCGGGCATGCCCAGCAGGTCGGCCATGCTGCGATTCATCGAACGCACCCGGCGCGCGCCGTCGATCACCACCAGGCCGGCCGGCATGCCGTCAATAATTTGCTCGAGGTAATTGCGGTTTTGCAGCATGCTGCGCCCATTCGCATGGGCATACGTATCGAGCGCCAGTCCCATGTCGAAACAGACGATCTTGAGCATCGCGTCGCAGCCAGCCAGGAAGCGCGCCGGTTCATGCTCGAGCCTCTGCCACAGCATGCCGATCAGTTCGGACAGGTACTTGCGGTAGGCGCCGATATACCACTTCGGATCGAGCCCGATGCGCTGGTGGGTCGCGCCCACGCGCAGGCGCTCGCGGACATAGGCTTCGCCGTATTCGCCGCCGGTCAGGCTGCTGAAGTAATGCGATTGCGCCAGGCGCAGGCGCGCCGTGGCACTGCTGTCGCCGAGCAGTTCGCGCATGCGCGGAAACGCCTGCAAGTGATCGTAGAAATTGTCCGAGAACCGCTCGCGCCCGATATCGAGCAGGGCATGCACATCGCGCAGTGCAGCGATGTCGCCATCGTCGAACTGAAGAAACGCGCGCCGCGCAGCAAGCTCGTCGCCATCGAGGCCGATTTCGTGCGCGATGGCATCGATCATATCAGCGGTTTCGCGCCCTGCGGCGTCATTCATCCGGGATGTCATGGGGCGCTTTCAGCCATTTGATTCGGCCAGGAACTAATAGCTTTTAAGATATTTTCATTGCATGATAGCAAACGAACATGACAGTCATCGTGCATTTA
>Ga0308160_10002259_pt1 | contig 23924 bp, 20 predicted proteins | sample PhyFR1_FD_201036 | JGI IMG/M metagenome (GOLD analysis project Ga0308160, IMG submission 201036) | Phyllosphere microbial communities from UC Gill Tract Community Farm, Albany, California, United States - DLSLF.R1 | ecosystem: Host-associated > Plants > Phyllosphere > Unclassified | place: USA... | reverse complement strand
GTTGTCAGGGAGGTTAGCTCAGGGGTAGAGCACTGCATTCACACTGCAGGGGTCGCAAGTTCGAAACTTGCACTTCCCACCAGAATTCATTAGCAAATCAAGGGCTTGTAACGTTGCGTTACAGGCCCTTTTGCTTTGTACGGGAAATGTACGGGATGCAGCCTAGCGGCGAGCTTCCACCCATGCGAGCCTATCAACTGTGCGTTGTTGTCTCCTCGTGCGTAGCGGTGAAGTGGCAGTGTGATAACGCATTACATTGCCCGTCGATCCTGAGGCTAGTTCGCTGATCGTCGAACGGCACCTAGGTCTGTGGCTAACCCGCCCGCATGTGTCAACGCGCAACAGTCGACCACCGATTTACGCCAGATCAAGCATACGCGACAGGCGCATGACCATACTGCTTGCTCTTCCATAAGGAAATTTCTTTGGCGTGAGCATTGTGGAGCTTCAGCATGACAGGTTCGAGCACTACTTTGGTCTCCGCTGTGTTGGACGACCTCGCCGGCAAGTTCAACCAACATCGCCGTATGCTGCGACTAACGACAGTGGCCGGGGAGGACACGCTTCTCGCCGAGAGTTTGCGTGGTGACGAAGAGCTCGATCGAGGTTTCCGCTTCGAAGTAGCGGCCCTATCGCTCGACGCCGGGCTTCCACTCAAGTCGCTGATGGGTCAGCCAGTACTGATCGAACTGATCGCGAGCGCGGGCGTAGAAGGGAAGCGACACTTCCATGGTCATATCGTCGCAGCCGAGCTGACCGGCGCCAACGGCGGATTCGCACGGTACCGCTTGACCATCGAACCATGGACCGCCTTCATGGCCTACCGGCGTGATAGCCGCATCTTTCAGGACAAGACGGTCTTCGACATTCTTGAGTCGGTGTTCCGGGCATACGGTGGGAAAGGCAGACTGGCGCCGGCCTGGCGATTCGACATTCTGGACCGCCGGGTCTACCCGCAGCGCAGCATCACGACCCAATACCAGGAAAGCGACCTGGCATTCGCCCAGCGGCTGATGTACGAGGAAGGGCTTTTCTACTTTTTCGAACACCAGGCGCGTCCAGATTGCCTAAGTTTTGGCAGCCATACGCTGGTCATCGCCGATCACAACGGCGCTTTTTCCGCGAATGCCAAGGCCGATATCCGCTTCACCCAGCCCGGCACCGTCATGAGGGAAGACAGTATCGACCGTTGGCGCACAGAATTGCGCTTGCAGACCAATTCGACCGAATTGAAAACCTGGGACTACCGTATGCGCAAGACGCGCGAGGTGTCCAGCTGCAGCCAGGAGCACGTGAGCCTGTGTAGTCGCGATACGCCTGGGGCGTATGCCTTCCCGACACGCGAGCAAGGCCAACGTATTGCAGACAACCAGCTGCAGGCGCTGCAAGCACGCACGGAAATCCACATAGCCGCCGGTACCGTTCCCACGCTCGCTGCCGGAACCACTTTTACTCTGCATGGTCATTGCAAGTACGACGGTGGCGACAATGCCAGTTTCGCGGTCATTCGTGTTTCCCACCTAGCCCACAACAATTTAAGGGCGGACACCGATAATGCACTCACGCGGCTGCTCGGGCAGTGCAAGCTGAGGGCAGCCAACGACGCCGACCTTGTGTCCAGCCTGCATGGGGCGGCCAGGAACGAAGGCGAGCGCCCTGTCTATCGCAATCGCATCGACGCCATCCCCAACAGCATGTCCTATCGCCCACCCCATACCGACGGCCAAGGCCGCATGCTGCACCCGCGACCTGTCATAGGCGGTCAGCAGACGGCTATTGTTGTCGGTCCGCCCGGCTCCGTCATCCATACCGACCGCGACCACCGGATCAAAGTGCAGTTTCACTGGCAACGAGGCGTCGCAAGCCACAGCCGACAGGAACATCCGTCTCCGGAAGGGCATACCGGCGCACCCGCAGACGACCGGGCAGGGACATGGGTGCGCGTGGCGACGCCGCTTGCGTCGATCGCAGGCGCCAACTGGGGCAGCCACGCGTTGCCGCGTGTTGGACAAGAAGTCCTGGTCGACTTCCTTGAAGGCGACAACGATCGTCCGGTCGTTATCGGCGCGGTCTACAACGGTAAAGGAAGAAACGACGCTCAGCATAATCAGGTCGCGCATGGGGCGGGCCCGGCGACCGGGAACGCGCCGATGTGGTTTCCAGGTGAAGAAGGCGGACATGCTCACCCGGCTGCACTGTCCGGGATAAAAAGCCAGGCGATGCAGGCAAGTCAGGACGGCAATGGTGCGTTCAGCCAACTGGTGTTTGACGACAGTGCTGGCCAGGCTCGTATCGCCTTGCAGCGCCATGCGAGCGCGCACCAGGGCACGGCGGAGCTGAACCTGGGACACCTGCGCCATCAAGTCGACAACCAGTTGCTTGATGCTGTCGGGTTTGGCGCTGAGCTCAAGACGGAGCACAGCGTGGCGCTACGCGCCGGACGAGGCATGCTGTTGACCGCCAGCCGGTCGCCGCCGACCAGCGCCCATCTCGATGCGCGCGAGGCAGCCGACCAGATCCAGCAATCTGCACAACTCCTGTCCGACTTGACCGAAACCGCGCACAAGCATAACGCGCGGATGGCAAACGAAGTTGCTAACGACACATTGGCAGCCCCGCGCGACATGCGACGCAGCGCCGAGGTCGTGCAATCGAGCTCGCCCGCAGGGCCCGGGCGAGGAAGTGCGACAGCCTACGACGAACCACATATGCAGCTGTTTGCACCATCTGGAATCGCGGCGGCTACGCCGGCTAACGCAGTGTTCAGCGCGGGTACAACGACCGCGATCGGCGCAGGACAAGACATCAATCTGGCAGCACAGGGCAGTTGCTTAAGCAGTGTGACTGAAGGAATCGCCCTGTTCACCTATGGCAAAGCGACCAACGCCGGCAAGCCGACCAAGGAAACCGGAATTCGCTTGCATGCCGCAAGCGGTAAGTTCAGCAGCCAAAGCCAGGCTGGACAAACCCACGTCACCGCAGACAAGACGGTGACGGTGGCAAGCGTCAACAAGAACGTCAACGTAGCCGCGAACAAGCATGTGCTCCTGACGGCGCAGGGCGCGTACATCAAGCTAGAGGGTGGAAATATCGAGGTGCACGCTCCAGGCAAGGTCGCGCTCAAGGCAACCGCGAAGGAGCTTACCAGTCCCTCAAGCAGCAAGCCGGTGCTGCCCCTGATGCCACAACCAAGCGACCTGCCTCGATCGCCCGATGCATTCAGCAACCGCGTCGATGCCTCGAACCTGTTTTCGCCTGATGAGCTGGGCGCCGGCGTCGGATACAAGGTGGAGCGTGCGGATGGCAGCATCTATGCGGGGACTCTCGATAGCAACGGGCGTACAGAGCGCCTGTTTGGCGATGAAGGTGAAGCGCTCCAGGTACTTGTCGGCGACGGTGATTGGTCCGTGGATATCGCCGCGACCAGGAGCGGGCCACATTGCGAATGCGATTCTCATGGAGACGATGACGATGAAACCCAGGATGCTGTTTAGGTGCGCGCTGCTAGGTTCCGCAGTCGCGCTCATACTGGCTGCACAAGCTGCGAACGTCACACAGAATGCACCCGCCGCGCCAGCCCATGCCGCGATGCTCGATCCTCAGCCATTCCCCGCGACGCTGGCGCGGTACGAGGCCCGGCTATTCGAGCTGACGGACGCAGACGACGAGAAGTTTGATCCAGGCTTTGCCCGTCATTTGCGAAACCTGGTCGCCCCCCAGGTAGCACGGAACGCCAAATTCCTGGGGCGCTTGACGAGTGGTCCGACCGACGTCGGCACCTACCTCGTTTCCGGACAGCGCGCCTATATCCATTACGGTGTATGCCAGGCGCACCAGTGCGACAACACCACCATGGATATCATGTTCGATCCCGCTCGCGACAGAATGGTCGGCAAGTTGCTGGACAAATGCACGCCACAATGGCTGGGGCAGCCTGACGCCGTGGAGATGGCTTTGCTGGATCAGCGTCACCGGGCAAGCTTTCCCGCAGCGGTCACCGCCTGCGCAGGTGGGAAATGAGCAAGGGCGGTATTACCGAGTTCCTGAATGCGCTGTTTGCGAGCGAAGGCGGCGGCAGGATCACCATCGAAAACAAGTTCGGGTACATCGGCAAGTATCAGTTTGGCGAGGCAGCGCTGACCGATCTCGGGTATTACAAAGCCGACGGGTCCACCAACCGTTCACTGACGGAGGAATTCAAGTACGACTGGTCCGGCGATTGGACGGGAAAAAACGGCGCGACGAGCAAGGACGTGTTCCTGAACAGCGAAGCCATCCAGGACTTCGCCGCCCGCGACTGGGTCGCGTTCCTGTGCAAGACGATGAAGCGTTACAAGCTTGCGCAGTACATCGGTGAAACCATTGGCGGTGTCGAGATCACCGAGTCGGGCATTATCGCTGGCGCCCACCTGAAAGGCTTCGGAAATACCGCGAACCCGGGTGTGATCCAGTTCCTGCGTTCGAATGGAGCCATCAATGGCAAGGATGCCTTCGGCACCAGTGTTTCGGCTTATATGGCCAAGTTCGCCGACTACGATCTCGGGTGTTGCGAGCATGTTGTGATCAATCTCCGCGATCGCGAAAAGGCGCCGATTCCCGCTTTGAAGTATGAAATTCGAACTGGCACGAAAGTGGTCAAGAAGGGCGAGACTGATAGCCGCGGCCTGACACGCAAGATCACCGTGCCACCAGGGCCGACCACGTTCGAGGTATTCGTATTGCGCGTCGAAGGTGGCATGAAACTCGTCGCCCGTTTTGCGGCGCCTCTTACGTCGGCCATGGTCACGCTCATCAGTCCGAAAACCGTGGTGAAAGCAAAACTGGAGCTGCACAAGGGGGAGCCTGGTCCGTATCGCGCTGGCCGCGCCGCCGCACCTGCAGGCGCCCCGGCAAGCCCGACTGGCGAGACAGCAGCCAGCTCGCAACGCGGCGCCAAGGGAAACCCTGTTGCAGTCGCCCACGCCCCGCCAGTTAGCAGTAAGGTCTTGAGCGGCAAGGCCTGGGCAAAGCAGTTCCCGACGAGTACAAGTCTCGATGATTTGACGCCGGCGTTCGGGAAGAATGTGACGCGATTTGTCGAAGCCATGAAGGCCGCTGGCATCCGCGTGCGTATAGCGGTAACACACCGTCCGAAGGAACGTGCCTACCTGATGCACTACTGCTGCAAAATTGCGAACTGCGAGATTGCAGCCGATAAGGTGCCGCCCATGGATGGAGTCGATATCGACTGGGTGCACCGCGACTCGACGGGCAAGATGGACGTCGAAGCGTCGCGCGGCGCTGCTCGTGAAATGATGGAAGCGTATGTCATCCAGTTTCCCGCAGCGCTGTCGAGCCGACATACGGAACGAAGGGCGATCGATATGACGATCACCTGTTTCAAGGATAAGACGGTGAAGAACGCTGGCGGGGAAGACACTGCGATCTGCAGCGCGGCTGACCTGCATACGGTAGGGGCGACGTACGGAGTGATTAAATTGCTAACCGATCCGCCGCACTGGTCGGACGATGGACACTAAGGATGGGAGCGTTAATGAAACTGCTTTGTGCTTTGTTCCTTGCGTTGGTGAGCTACTGTGCGGCCGCCGAACCGCTGTTTTATGTACTGGACGTGCGCCATACGGGCGATGCTGTCATGCATGCGTCTGGTAAGGACATCTCTTCGACAGGAGCGCTGCCTTACATTTTTGTCGATGCGCCTTGGATGGAATGCTGCTTCAGGGGCGGTCCGAAGCCGGGCCAGCGGCGACAGCCTATTAATGTCGATGAAGCTGCGCCTCGCTTGTCCTCGGAGGAGAGCGAAGAGACGTTTCAGCGTCCGGGTTATGTCAACGTCGCCCCGACCGGTGCACGCGGGGCGGTGGACAGGCTGGCGTTTGGGCTCGTGGGAATGACAGCAGTTTCAGCGAAAGGCACACGTACCTATCAGGTCATGCTGCGGAACAGCACCCAATCGGTGGTAGTAAAACACTGCCTCGGCGCCGAAGGCGTAAATTTTCGGCTTTACCACCACGTGGGAGATGCCAAGCCGTATGCGACGTATTACTACGCCCTAGGTTACGACACTGAACCGGACTGTCGGTAAATTCGGTAACGCCGAATTAGCGGTAATTACGGCTGGACCATTACCTACTGTCCTGCCTCTTCCTGCATTCGGTTGAGCAGCCCCTCCAGGCAGGCCATCAGCGGCTTCGCCTCCTCGGCCGAGAGCAAACCAGCCTAAGGCTAGTGCTTGCGGGCGCAAGGACGGCTTCGCGCCCAGTAAAGGATGTGGATTGAACAGTTGCCGGCAATGCCCCGGCTTTGCATTCTCCAGCTGCTTTCGCCTTGTTAGTCCCTTCACCCGCGAGAGCAAAACCGAAAACCGGATCCGACTTCCAGGCGCAGGTTTAGCGCCCACCTGGGCGGCAACGTCTTCACGCACGCCCGGGTACCGTGCTTTCTCATATGGGAATTTGCGCTGGAACTGTCCTGTAACGCACGTAAAGTGGATGCCGCGGTGTTCCGTCCTTATTCAGTTGGAGCCCGTAGGGTCTGACCCCGGCGGCACCTAACAGCCGTAGCACCGCGTCGCCGCGCCCGCCCAGCGTTCCAGGAGTGCCCCATCCGCAGACCACGACGGCCGCTCGGCGCGATGCGTCCAGAATTATCACGTTGTTGTCGGGTCCGATCAAATCGATCCCGGACAAGTGCAAGTTCTTCAGCTTGGTTGAATCGGTTTCCCGGTAGGCGAAAACATTGGCCACTTCCAGCCCGCCCACTTTGAACGGGAAGCCGATCCGTGGCCACATTTGGACACGTCGAATCTGGCGCTCGACGGTCGGGTCGTTTTCAACCTCATTAGCGGTGCTCGGATTCATCATCAACAGTAGTGCGCGTGGTAGCGAATCGTTCCATACGCGCCAAAGCAGGTAGCGGTAGGTCCCGCAGTCAGAGAAGATGGCGCCGGTTGATCCGGCGCCGCATTTTACTTCACGGCGTTTCATCTTGCCCTCCGTTTTCATCGAGTGGATCCAGACGACCCAAGCGCGTGCCCTGAGCTAGTGGGCTAGGATCAGATAGGGTCGTAGTCCCGCGAAGAAATTCCGATGCACTTCCCAGCCGCGCAGCACATCGTCCGTATCGTCACCGCCCCCCGGATAGGCGGGCGTGGACGGGGGTAAGCCTTCCACCAACTCGCGGTCTCCTTGGCGACCAACAACGATGCAGGCGTGACGATGGCGGGTACACATCACACAAAGCCGGCCAGCCTCGAGGTGGAACGAGTCGGCCTCGTCCAGACCCGCTAATGGGTGCCAGCAGATGGTGAGATCGAACTCGAGCCCTTGCAGTTTGTTCGCCGTGTTGACCACGACGTGGACCAGTCCGGCGGTGTCCAGCATGCCGCGAACCATGTTCTTTTGATCGTTGTGTGAGACGGCGACAGCGATCCTGTTAGAGGCCAGTTCGACACCTCTGGTATGCCGCTCGCAGCCGAGCCTAGCCGTCCTGCGGCATAGCCGCGCGACCAGATCCACAATCAACCGCGCCGTATCCGGGTCCGCGACCAGCGTTTGCAAGGCCGGTTGCTCGACGTAGGCCCATCCGAACCGGGCAGCCATCTCGAGCGCCTCGTCAAGGGTCCGGTCACGCGCGCCAACCGCGTTGGCCCGCCCAAGGCGCATCGTCCTCACACCGTCGACGACGGCGGCGCCGAATTCATGATCGATGGGATAGAAGTGCCTGGCGATCGCCACCGCGCGTGTGTCGAGTCGACGGGTGATCGGAAAGCGATACTGGGGTGTGTCCGGGTGGTTGGCGCGCAGGACTCCGACCGCCGTCTGCAGCGGATCCTCGGCGAGCCCCTTCCATTGCCGCCCCGCCTCGACGGTGGAGAACGGAAGAATCTGACCGCTGTCCCCCACACACAAATGACGTGGGGCGATGCTGGCGAGAGCGAAGTAGCTGGAAGAGCTGGCTTGATAGCTCTCGTCGATGATCAATGCGTCGAAGCTTTGCAGCGTAGGTATCGATCTGTTCCGCGGATGAATGGCCGAGGCGAGCTTGTGCAGGGTGCCGACTACGACGGCCTCGCCGGACGCCCGGTGCGCGGGCGAGACGATCCGAACGTTCGGATGCCGCGCCCACGAGGGAAGCTCGACGTCGGTCGCCGGCAGGAAGGCGACCGTCGATGCCGGCGTATTGGTCGCGATCGAGTGGACGAGGCTGAACACCTGTTCGTTGGTAGGCGCCGCCACCGCGACCCGCATTCCGTAGCGACGGCATTGCGCGACGGTGTTGGTCACTAGGTGGCTTTTGCCGGCGCCGGCGACCGCCGACAAGGTAACCGCGCCCTGGTTACGAATGGTGAGGAAATCCCGCTGCGTGGCTTCCGCGATCCGGTCGGCGGCTTCGATCACGGTGTGATTGAAGTTCGTCATGCGGCGTTCCCTCCCATATCACCATAGTCGAGGTCGGTCTCCGTCGAAGGCGATGCGGAACGATGGGTCCACGGCGCCTCGGTCGGTAGGATCAGCTCGTAGCCAGGGCGTGTGTTGAATTGGGAGAAGCAGGCGCGGCTTCCGATCACAGGTAGATCCTCGGCATCAAAGCGATTCGTCTGTAGTACAAGGGTAACCACGGAACCGTCACCCGAGGTGACCACCCGGTCAATTAACCACTCGCGGCCCGCCGCATTGGTCGTCCACCATAGTTCAGTGTGCGCCGGGACGAGGCAGGGTTCTTGAGTGCGCAAGGTCACGCTTGGGCGCCGACAGTTGCGGCCACCGATGAGCTCGCGGCGCACGTCGTCGCGTCCGATTACCTCCCCGGCGAGCGCTTTCCCTGCCAGCACATGGGGGGCCATGCGCAATGGATCATCGATCGCTTCCTCCGCCGTGAGGAGCCTGTTCGCCTGTTCGAGCTCAGCCAACCGCAGCGCTGCTGTCCTGGGCGTTAGCCGGGTCTTTCGGCGTCCCTCGGCAGGGCCTAGCATCCATTGGATGTGCCTGGCATAGGCGATCCGGTCCTCGCGCGCCCGACGCTGCACGGAAGCTGCCTCGGTCTTGGCCCGTTCGCGATCGATCACCTTCCAGATCAATCGCCATGTCGCGACGGTCATGTCGTCGTACAGCATCCGCAGGTCGTTGGCAAGATTCCGCACGATCTTGGGATCCTTCCGTCCGGCGCGCCTCTCATTGAAGGTTTTCATCAAAGCATGGACGCGCTGGGCTTCTTCGGGAGCGGGGGCCGGACCGACCGCCTGCCGTTCCGCTTGCTCGGCCGCGTGAAAGCCATGCGCGCCATTGGGCGGATCGATCCACGCGTCCATCGCGGCGAGCGACTGCGCCTCGAGCGCGCTGAGCGCGGCCGCGTAGTGCCGCGCGAGAAGTTCCGTAGCTGACAGAATCAACTGCTGACCCGGTACTTGAGCGTGCTCGGCGATCCACATCAGATGACGGCCCAAGCGCGGAAGCAGTGTATCGGCCGCGTTCGCGCCCGTGGTCGACAGGTAGGCAAGGCGCCGGCCCAGCCGGCCGAGCAGATGGATCGTTCCTGCGTTGGCCACCACTATTTGCGGCAGCTCCATCGGTACCACGAGCTCCTCACCGCGATGGAGAACGGACTCGCACGGCCCGCGCATGTAACCCTCGAATGCCGGACAAAACGCTTTGGCGAAGTCCAGCAGTGCCGCGAAATGCAGATCACGATCAAGGGGGTAGCCCGGCACAAAAAGCGCGAAGCCGGCGTCTCGCCTGCCAATGGCGATGGCTCCGACGCTGTAGGGTTCGGCGCCGAGCTGCCAGGCGACGACGCACAGCGGATCGCTTGAAAGTCCGCGATGCCTGTACAAGGCGGTTGGCTGCGCGCGACCTTCCACATGGGCCAACGCGGCAAGCATCGCTTGGAAGCTCATAGTTGCCCCCGTGTCAGGACACGATCGAACAGCCCCTTCGCGCGCGCGAGCGCATGCGCCGCATGGATTTCGCTTGGTGCGGGAGGCGCGCCGGCCGCCAGTGCGACCGTCCGGTCGAGGGTGCGGACACCGGGCAGCCAGCGGACCACGGCGCTACCGCAAAGCGCCGCCGAACCGACTTCCTGCGCACGGGCGCGACACAAGCGGGACATTCCACAGTCTTGTAGGCAATCCGGACGATAGCTCGTCCCGACATCGTCCATCATCGACTCCAGCGTGTCGAGCCGTGTCGTCTCGTCGGCGTCCATGGCGGGAAAACGCAGATTTTGCACGCTGGCCGGGAGGGCCGCGCCGCTCGGCGTCGATGCGAATAATTCCTCGGCGCGTCGAACCCTTGATGCCAGATTCTTGACCAGCAGTGTCGGCGTCAGCCCCACGCCCATCGGCAAGATGATGAAACCGTCATCCGAGACCGCGTCCGGCGGCAATCCCATGTCGGCAAGAGTGCGCCTGACCAGCAGGACGTACCAGGCCGCCTGTTCACACGTGGCGCCCAGCTTATCGTTGTCGCATCTGCCGTCAGTGAAGGGAAACGATTTAACCTCGCCCACATGGATCCTGCCGTCAGTGGCCGCAGCCAGGCCGTCCGCCTCGAAGTAGGCGGTCTGGCCGGCGATCGTGCAGGTCAGGACCGCGCCATCGACGATGTTGGGGGCGTCCTTGGCCCGCATGACGATCTTCTTAAGCAACTGCCTCGTCTCGGTCGCGCGCTGTCGCAGTCCTCGCTCATTCGGCGGCGCGCCGCTATGAAGATTACGGATACGAACATCGGTAATGGAGAACCCCGCGTGTTCGCGGAGCAGCTTGATCAGCATGGCATAGTCCTTGTCCTTGACGAATGTCTCAAACATGTGACCACGCTGGAAAGCCTGAGGGTCTTGACCGAACTCCACGGCGAAGTAGGTGCCTTCGCAGAGTTTGTCGAGATCAGTCCGACTGGCCAGTGCCAGCCGGGCAAAAGCGCAGTCATTGTGCGCCATCGCCGCGGCGAGCACGCGTACGGTCGGCCGCTTTTCAGGCGCAGCGCCACGTAGCTCCGTGAGATGCTTTTTCGGTGTCATACGACCCCCTCAACAATGCGTTTCCCACTAAAGGCAACCGCTATCTCGTGCTATGTCCGATCACTTCCGGCACCGCGCCACCCCAGAGCTGATCGGTGTCGCTCAATGTGCGTTGAGCGCGCTCGGCTTCCTGCCTGCGTTGGCCCTCGTCCTCGACCTCGAGCAAATCGAGTTCTTCAAGTACCGCCTCGCGCACGCGCGCCAGGTCCAGCTTCAACTCGGTTCCAGGCGCGCTCTCGAGCGCGCCTGGAACCGAGCGCGCGTATTCCGCAAGTAATCCGCCTAGCCGATCCGCCTCAGCGGTCCCTTGGCCGACAGATTCGATGTGGTCAACCAGATGACGGCACACCCTCAGGTGATCGGCTCGCGGGCTTAGCGGTCCGACGATCCGCTGCCAAAGGGGCCAGTGTGAAAGTGCAAATCGACCGCGCGCGGCGACGAACCACGGACCCTCAAGAGCCGGCACCAAGTACGTGTCGCGCCGCGCCCCGGTATTCCAGGAACGCCGCTCGTCACGGCGGATCGACGCGATCGCGCGAACGTCGAATGGCTCACCGTTACGGGCGACGCAATATGCGGCGATCAATTTCGGCGAACACGGCACGTCCAGTTCCGTGACGGCGGCAATGGTCCGCTCCCTGACGCTCGGCGTCTTGCTAAGAGTGGGGCGTTTGGCGTGCTGCTGCCCCAGCTTTCGCGCTCTCTGCCACGCCCGTTCGGCTTCTTGCTGAAGACGGCCAGCTGTCTCCATGTCGCCGCGGTTCAACGCGTCGGCGGTTTCCGAAGCCAAGCGGGCGGCCTCCTGCAGGGTAAATCGGAGTTGATCGGTCATGAAAAAAATATACCAGATATCTTCCAGACTTCAAGCGGATTTTCCAGAGTTTTGCGTGTCGTAAGGTAACCTCCTCGCTGACGAACCTCCTACCGTGTGACCGACGATGAGCAGCGGCGATGGCAGAAGGCTCAAAAAAGGTTTCGTCCAAGGCGCGTGGCTGACGTTGAGGCCTCCTCTAGGCGGACAGAAACGGCGCCAGTTGCCCAGGCCGCTTCGATAGGGATCGAACAGAAGAATGCGTGTTGCACGAGTCAGCTGGCGTAGTCGTCGGTGGTCATAACGGTGGGCCGCCCCGTTCGATTCGGTGATGCGGCGACGAATTTGAGGTCGGGGCGTGCTAGCGCACTCTAGACGAGCCTATGTGCATGGCCCGTGTAGTTGGGAAGTCGGCACGGCAGGGTACTGTGACGATGGCGGCTAGCGACTTGTTATGCGCGAACTGGCCTTCGCTTCCGTAGAGGGCCACGGCTCTCTACGGAGATTCTCGCACCTCACGACAATTTGCCCACTTCCTTCCGGAGTTCTGCGGTACGCAGCAAGTTTTCAACAGCCGCCTCGAGCCCTCTTGGTTTAGCGTCCAGTCGAGCTGGCGGGAACAATGTTTCAAAACCGGGTGCACGACCGAAGGCTTGGCTGATGCGAATAAACACACCTAGCGAATCGCATTCGCCTAATTCAAAACGCTTATAGGTCCGCAGAGGTACCCCGGCCTTCTCAGCGAATTCGCGTTGCGATAACTGCAACTTCGCGCGCTCGGCACGAAGTCTGGTACACAGTAGGTCGAATACCTCATTACTCGATAGAAAATTCGCTTGCCCGAAGTCAGGGATTGGCATGTTGTTCGGTGCCAACTCTGGCACCAGAAATGTGGATAACCGTTAATTTACCCTAATTGCAGAGTATAATGTTACTGCTCGTTACAACAGCGTGACGCGAGGAACTTACTTCTGCGAGGCTATCGTTGGCAACTAAAAAACAATTTCTTGATTTGCTCTATGAGATTGAGCCGAGCAAGTCCACGACTGACGCGTGCTCTGCAGCACATAATCGAGTTCGGTCCATTTTGCGGTGTGATGAAGACTTCGGGGACGTCCATGTGGACACGTTCTTGTCGGGCTCGTATAAGCGGGACACCGCGATCCGGCCGCGTCGCCTGGACGGCGTTCTGCAACGGCCTGACGTGGATGTCATCGTGATAACCAATCATACGGTCGATGATGACCCGGCGGAAGTCATCAATTCGCTGCACGATGCTTTGAGGCGTGCGGGGTACACGAAGTTGAAGGTCAACCGTCGTTCCGTGAACATCTGCATGGCCACCGTGGAGATGGACATTGTGCCTATCATCGCGACCGGGGACGATAACTATAAGATCCCAGACAACGACCTCGTCATGTGGCTGGACACCAATCCCCCAGCCCACACGACCTGGTGCACCGAAGTCAACCAGAAGGCCGACGGGCGTTTTAAGCCGTTGGTGAAACTCTTGAAGTGGTGGAAGCGCGAGAACTTCCCAGACCTGAGGCGTCCCAAGGGGTTCATCTTGGAGACCTTGGTCGCCACGCACATGTCGTATACCGAGACGAGCTACGAAGAGCTTTTCCTGAAGTTGCTGAAGGAAATCAAGTCCGCGTATTCCTTCCACGTCTTGGTAGGTGCCGTTCCATCCATTGAGGACCCAGGCGTGCCGGGGAATAATGTGTTCTCGGCTGTAAAGTTCGATGAGTTCAAAACCTTTTACGATTACGTCTGTAAGCACATTGCACTGATTGAAGATGCTCAGCAGGAGCAAGACGAAGCGGAAGCCCTGATAAAGTGGAGAAAGGTCTTCGGTTCCTGCTTTCCCGCGAGCGGCGCGAGTCGTGCAACCAGCAATTCGCTGCTTCGGGAAGCCGCGAAGGTCGCTCCGGTGGTTCTGACCTTCCCGGCTAAAGCGATTGCAGTTCCGAACAAGCCGAAAGGGTTCGCGTAATGTTCCTAATGCTTGAGCAAGCCCAGCGAATGCTGGAGGAGAAAGCACAGCTTGACTTGCTCAGCACCACGGCCAGTTGGCTTGTTTCACATCACTGGACATTGACAGACGGTTCGGTGCGGGACGTCTGTGTAGATGCTGAGTTGAACATTCACGGTGTCGTCCGCCAAGTGCGCCTGGTCTATCCTCAGCTTTTCCCGGAGACACCTGCATTCGTACTTCCCCAAGGTGCCGAGGAACGATGGAGCCAGCACCAGTATGGTCGAACAGGGGCGCTCTGCCTGGAGTATGGGCCGGATAACTGGAGTCCTACGGTGACCGGCGCGGAGGTCTTGGAAAGTTGCGCCAGGCTACTGCTATCTGAAGCAAAGCTTGGCGAAGATGAAGCCGTGCCTTCGCGGCATAGCCTGACGTTGGGCCAGCAGCTGCGCGGAACGTATCACAGATTCATTAAGACCACGGGTTTTTCTGCCCTGTCGGACAGCTTGGACACTGGCTGCATCACCAAAATTACCGTCGCTATCAACCTGCTTGACCTGGTTATGGTCGCCTTCTGTACTGCTGGCGGCGTTAGCAATCTTGTTGAACACGACGTGCTTCCCAAAGCGTTGTCAGACCCAAAGCGCCATGGAAGTTGGGTCCGCTCCGGGTTTCTGGTTGTGGATGAGGAGGTGCGGTTACCTAGGAACGCGAATTTTGAAGAGCTTAAAGCGGCACTTCAAGAGCGGTCGCTATGGCCTTTTGAGGACTCGTTCGATGAATACAAATTCATCGCAGTCATGGGCGCAAACCGCGTACTTCGCGTATTCGATATTTTTCAAGCAAACGGGAAGGGACCGAAATCCGACGAATTCGAGGTGGTCGAAGCCGCCGAAAATGATGGTTCCCGCTTGCCGTTAGCGTACGGCGACCTGTCAGAGAAGACGGTTGCGATTGTTGGCTTAGGCTCGGTCGGAAGTAAAATCGCCGTATCCTTAGCGCGCTCGGGGCTTCGTAAATTCATCTTAGTTGATGAAGATATCCTCTTGCCAGGGAATCTCGTTCGAAATCAGCTCGACTGGATGATGGTAGGTTTTTCAAAAGTGAGCGCAGTCGCTGAAGCAATCACGCGGGTCGCGCCCAACTCTGTCGTAGAGAAGCGGTCGCACCGTTTGGCCGGACAAGAGAATTCTGAAGTCATTGCGGCCACGCTCAACAAGATACGCACTGCCGACTTGGTTATCGACGCTACGGCGAATCCCGATGTCTTTGTTAGCTTGGCTGCTGTTTGCAAACGTTCCCAAAAAGCGTTCATTTGGGGCGAGTTGTTTGCAGGAGGCATTGGCGCTCTGATGTGTAGGAGTATTCCAGGAATTGACGCGAGTCCGCTGTCTGTCCGCGACGGTGTTAATCTTCACTTGGCGACGCTCCCGAAAGCACCCCACATGCGAGCAAGTGGATACGACGATGCTGAAGATGATGGGCCCCTGATAGCGACTGACGCCGCCGTAACTCAGTTAGCAACCTCCATGGCAGCATATGGACTTGACGCACTAACACGAAAAATCGACCCGGAATACATCTATCCTGCTTACTTGATGGGGTATGCTCAAGCGTGGGCATTTGCCGGGCCTTTTGATACTCAGCCTATTGCCGTCCTGAATGATGATTTGGTCACCGTAGCGCCGGAACTGAGCGAAGAGCAAACTGAAGCACGCGATAATCTTTTCCGAGAAATTCTTGTAAATGCTAAGCTTATCCCTCCCGAGGACCATAACGACCAAGCTTGAGGAGTCACTCCTGAAAGCAGGGAACCTTGAATGTGGCGGAATTTTGCTGGGCGAGCATGTCGGTGTTAATGAGTTTGCCGTTCGAGAAATCACCATCCAAGGCATCGGCACTGTAAGCCGCTTTGTGCGCAAAGTGGAGGGGGCAATTGCCGCTCTCGGGAAGTTTTTTAAGCGACACGGGAATGACTATGCACGCTTCAATTACCTGGGCGAGTGGCATTCCCATCCGCTATTTGAGCCGGAGCCGAGTAGTGTTGACCATAATTCCATGGTGGAGATAGTGACAAATCCAGAGGTTGGCGCAAATTTTGCGGTGCTGGTAATAGTGAAATTGAACGAGCGGAGGCAGTTGATAGGCTCAGCTCATGTATATTTGCCTGACCGTAGGGTCTTTGAAGCAACTTTAGATATTCAACGATGAGTACACTTTATGCCCGCACAGCCACGGGCGGTGCGGTGGCTCGCACCGGCTTTGGCTATCAGGACACTTATGCTCTGTTGCAGTTCCCGAACTGCTTAGCACGCGACTCGTTCAACGGGGTAGTTAGTGAGTTATTAGGGGATGTCGAGTTCACTTACTTTTCGACGGACGGGCTATCGCACCTGTGCATTGAGGCGAAGAATAACACCCTTAGCCAACCGAGTTTTTGGAAAGAAATCGAAGAATTCGAGAAGCTCCTTGCAGCGTCACCGAAAACCTATGTTCGGTTCCGCTACGTTTCTCCTGGTACACCAGATGCACTAGCGCCAATGCGTGGCAAGCTAGAGCGCCTTAGGGGCGTAGCTGGCATTTACGATATGGCGAACCCCGTTAAGGCGTCCGGAAGGGCCGATATAGTTCAGTGGATTCTGGACAATACGAGCCAGCCGCGTTCACGCGCCGAATTCGTAGTTGACCATGTCGAGTTCGAAGATTTTGACGAGAATACGGCCGAACAGCGCTTCAACGCAGTGTTTGCGAAAGCCTTGCCTTCGCTAGAGGACGTTCCTCCGAGCCGACTTCGTAAGATTCTTGAGAATTGGAAGCAACTCATCGCAACTTCGGTAAAAGGTCACGTCAGCCGTCAGCAGATTGAAGACGCGATGTTGGCCGCACTGAACGAGAGTGAACAGGCGATTTGGAAAGGAACGCCGTCTACCCCGTTGCTGGTGACCGGCCAGGCAGGAGAGCGCGCGCCAGATACGCTCGATATGGCCATCGACGTACGACCGTTTATCGACAATACCCGTGGTGCTCGGACGGCATCGGAGTGGGACGTCTTGCGGACGAGCTCCGAGCAACTAGGAGAGTTCTTGCTGAACTCCCGTCCGCGCCGCCGAGTTAAGCTCGATATCAATCTTCGAATGTCCTCAGCCGTCGTTCTTGGTAACGCCTTCAAGGCGACTAAGGGACATGCGTTATGGATACAGCAACTTGGTGTCGTTTATAACCTGGACGAATACGAAGAACGGAAAGAGCCGTACTTTCAGAACGAGATGGAAAGCGGCACTGATGCAGAAGGTGTAGTAGCAATTCAAATTGGGTCGCCATCAAGAGCAGACGTCCGCCGTGCCATGGCTGAGTTAGGCCTTACGAACCTGCCGTATTTATTTGTCGAGTCAAATGAAGGAATATCTAATCTCGGTACGCTCAACCGGGCTGTGGCTGAAGCAAAGAGATCGATAGCTGGCTTTCGGGCAGATAACAACTTTTCGAAAATTCACCTTTTTATAAAAGGGCCGGCATTCTTTGCCATGGCGTTAGGGTATCGCTTAAATGCGCTTGGTCGGGTTCAGTTGTACGACTGGATTGACTCGACCTATATGCCAACAGCGTTGCTGTAGTCCTTTTTTTGGGCAATATTAAATATGATAACTGCAATTGCATTGCGCTTCGATTTTTTGTTGCATAACTGGCAGGCACGGTTGACGATAAGAGCTATGCGACTCTCGTGGAACTAGGTCTTCGTCTTACAAGCTGCCAGAGGATTTTTGCGTGCTAGCAGCAGCAATTATGGAGAGCCGAACTGCAACAGTTAGAATATCCCCAAGTAGAAGTGGCGCCATCTCTTCATTCTGTGGCCTGTATTGTGAAGATCGACTAATGAGGTCTAATGAATAAAAAAGAGCGCTACGACTTTTTCGAAAAGCTCTACTTTCACGAGCTGGAGGCGCGGGAACAGATGACTACCCGAGTCCAGATTCCGCTCACATTGTTGACTGCTGTGATCGGTGCATTAGGATTCATGGGCCAGAATATCGACCGCGATCAAAGTGGAGTGTGGTTGAACTGGTTTTACGTGGTTTTTCTACTCAGTGTTGCATTTGTTCTCGCCAGTGGATATTTTTGTACAAAATGCGCTTCAGGACACTGGTACCAAATGACCTCCTTTGCCGAAGAGTGGCAGGGCTATCATAATAGTTGTGTAGCAACGTATCAAGGTCAGCCCGAGGGCGAAAGGGAAGCTCTTATCGCATCAGCCTTTCTGGAGGCCGTGGAAAATAAGTATGTTGAGTGTGCGTCCGCTAACGCAGCCATTAACCAACTAAGAGCGTATTACTTTAATAGGACAATAAACTTATTCATTATTGCGCTTGCATTTACCTCGGCGGCGTTTGTGATATATTTTCTTGGGTCTCTCGATAAATCTTTGCGCAATAAACCAACGGAGATTAAAATTGTCTCTCCGATTGATCTGAAAGGGAATGTCGTGACAACGAAACCGCCGCCACCGCCACCGCCACCGCCGCCGCCGCCGCCAACACGGTACGTCCGCGACGATCGCCCTCCATCAACCAAACCTGCGCAGAAACCTGATGGCAAATAATCCTTCGAACCCGACACCGCCGCCGCCGCCACCTCCACCGCCGCCGCCAACGCGGTCGGTCCACACGGAAGTGCCACCTGTAAAGATTTCTTGAGACGGGCGTTGAGACGGGCGGCAAGCATGCTGTAGCCACTGCCCGCTTAGCGGGTAGTGGCTTTTGAGGTCATTAATTTGGCGCGCGGCATGCCTAAGCCGAATCACGCAAGAGCGCGTTGCGGCTACAGTTGCGATGACGACCGCTCGACGTTTTAAAATTTGAACGTGGGGGGAACTTGGGGGAGCAACAGATCAGCTCGGCGCACTCCAGTTAACAAAGCGCGTCCTTTAAGCTAACATGCTCCCTACGGAGAGGCGAGTTGAGCTATTCTGGTGTTGCTAAACAATCAAGTTCGAAACTTGCACTTCCCACCAGAATTCGAAAGGCCAGCTTACACGCTGGCCTTTTTCATTTGCGCTTTTCCGCACTTGCACGGAGCTGGAAGAGGAAGCGAGTGCGGGATCGGGCTGGCTCATGTGACTCAGTGCGCCATCAGTAGCGGCAAGGACGCCTGCTGCAGGACGGTCCTGCTGGCGCCGCCCAGCAGCAGTTCCTGCAAGCGCGAATGGCCGAAGCAGCCCATGACGATCAGGTCGGCGTCCTGTTCCCGCGCCAGCGCGAGCATGGCGCGTCCGGTGTCGTTGCCCGGGTCGCGCAGCGCGTGCGTAGCGCGTATTGCATGGCGCCCGAGAAAGGCCAGCGCATCGTCGATTGCCGCCGCATCCATCGACGCGTGCGGGAACGCCGGGGTGAACACGGCCAGGCTGACCCGGGTCGCGTGCTGGAGCAGGGGAATGGCGGCGCTCATCGCGGCGCTTGCCTCGCGGCTGCCGTTCCAGCACAGCAGTATCCGGCGTGGAGGGGCAGGCGGGCCTGGCGTGCGCGGCACGACCAGCACCGGACGCGCGGCGTTGACCAGCACGTAATCCGGCATGCGCATCGCGCTGGGCAGATGGCCGAGGCTCTCGTCGGGATCGTCCTGGCTCAGCACCACGAGGTCGGCGAAACGCGCCAGCAGCGCCAGTGCATCGGGCGCCTGGTCGCTGATCAGGCGCGACTCGTGCGAGACGCCGCGGCGGCGGGCAATCTCTTCAAAGCCGTCGAGGGCGCGCCGCGCCGTGCGCAGGAGCGGATCGGTGTAGCCGGCGAGCAGCGTGCACGGCCCGGCCTCGCAGCCTTTGGGAAATACCTCGCGCGAGACGCCCGTCATCGCCGCGCCAACCAGGTGCGCTCCGTGTTCGGCGCAGACGGCGGCGGCCAGTTCGATGCGCGCGGGCGCATGGCGCGACAGGTCAGCATGGACGAGGACAGTCTTGTAGCGCATGGCGCTCCCATGGTGCGGAAACAGGTGGCACCGGTGCCGCCCTGTTTGCAGTCTCCCGCCCGACATCCCCCGGTGCCATGATGTGCATCAAATTCGGCCCAGAGCTTGAAGGAACTTTGCGCCAGGCGCTGGACAAGCCCTTGACACTGTCTACGGCTCAGCCGCCCGTCACGAAGCTCCGCAGCAGCCGATTGAAACTCCCCGGATGCGTCATGTTCATCCCGTGCGAGGCCCCGGCAATGGCGTGGCGCTCGGCGCGCGCGATCCAGTGCGCCAGTCGTTCGACGTTGTCGCGGTACATACGCGGGCTACGCTCTCCTTCGATCAGCAGGGTCCGGCATTGAATGGCGGCCGCCGCGGCGCGGGTATAAGCCGGGAGCGGATCGCGGAACTGCTTCGGCAGCGTCGCGGCGTTGGCGAGCGCCATCGCGCGAAAGGCCGGCGAACTCCTGCGCCAGATGCCGGGCATGCTCACCGAATCGACGAACATCTCCAGCCCCGCCTCGAACGCGCCGTCCTCGATCAGCTCGGCGACCCTGGCGCGCAGGGCGATCGTCTGCGGCGGCAGCGCGGCGTCCGGCTGGCCTTCGATATGCAAGGGGCCGCCCGGATCGGCCAGCGTCAGCGTCTTGACGAGGTGCGGACAGGCGCGCGCCAGCTGGAAAGCGACGCAAGCGCCGCGCGAATGCCCGACCAGGTGTACCGGACCGAGCTCCAGCGCGGTGATGAACTCTGCAAGTTCGTCCGCGTGCGCCTGCCAGCTGAACGAACGGGCCAGGCCGGCCTCGTCGGCCGGCCAGTAGTGGCTGAGGCTGACCGAGATGCAGCGGACATGTCTGGACAGGGCGGCGACCTGGACGCTCCAGTAGCGGTAATCGCACAGCGATCCGTGGACGAACAGCAGGGCTTCTCCGGATCCGGTATCCGTGTAGGGAATCCGAAGTCCGGACGGGAGGGCGGCGAACGATAACCCGGAGGCAGTTCTCGCCGCCGTTTCGGTTCGTGCGTTCACGCATGACTCCTCATGTTGGCAGGGGCGTTAGTTTAGCAAAACCAGCACCGGTTCCGTTGCAGTAATCGCCCGCCGTCCGGGGTCAAACCCGAATCGAACCGCCTTGCCTGGAGCTGCCATGGTCATGACCAATGTGTCCGCCGGAACCAACGTCGAAGAAATCGCCGACGGCGTCTACCGGATCAATACGCCCGTGAACCTGGTACCGGGCGGCTTCTCGTTCAACCAGTACCTGGTCGTGGACGAGCAGCCGCTTCTGTTCCACACGGGTCCGCGCAAGATGTTACCCTTGGTGCGCGAAGCGGTCGAGCACGTGATGCCGGCCGAGCGCCTGCGCTTTCTCGCCTTGTCCCACTTCGAGGCGGACGAGTGCGGATCGCTGAACGAATGGCTGGCGGTGGCGCCGCATGCGGTGCCCTTGTGCAGCCGGGTGGCGGCGATGGTGTCGGTGAACGACGTGGCCGACCGGCCGGCGCTTGCGCTGGCCGACGGCGCCGCACTGAGTCTGGGCCGCCGCGCGGTGAAATGGCTCGATGCGCCGCACCTGCCGCATGGCTGGGAAACCGGCTTCCTGATGGATACCCTGAGCCGGACCCTGTTCTGCGGCGACCTGTTCACCCAGGGCGGTACCGGCGCGGCTGCGCTGACCACCCAGGACATCCTGGAAAACAGCGAGGCCTTCCGCCAGCCCATGGACTATTTTTCGCATTCGACCAACACCCGGCAACTGATCGAACACCTGGCGGGCGAAGCGCCGACGACCCTGGCCTGCATGCACGGCAGCGCCTGGAGCGGAGACGGCGCCGCGCTGCTGCGGGCGCTGGGAGAAAGACTGGTTGGAAACCCGGCACGGCAAGCGTGACTTCCCGCGCCGGGTCGGAGATGCGCTCAGGGCGCGTCGACCAGTATCTCGCTGATCTGGACGACAGGCTTCTGGTTGGTGTAGTTCGGGATGTCGCCCATGATTTCCTTCGTATGCGGACCGAAGCCCGCCTGGAAGGCGTCCAGCGACTCGCAGAACAGGTGGCCCATCGCGATGTAGGGCGCATTCGCGTCCACCGTACCGCCGGCCAGCGCGCGCTCGACGGTGTAGTACTTGCAGGTCTCGCCCATCAGCCGCTTCACCATCGGCATGTGCCGCTCGCGATAGTAGGCATCGTCGAAACGGGCGTCGGGGCCATTCGGATACATCACGCTTACCTTGATCATGATTTGTCTCCTATTGTGTGAGGGGAACCGCAGAGCCATCCTGCCCCGGCGCGCTGCACTTTGCAAGCGCCTTGTTGCATCATGCGCAACAAAAGCTCATCATGGACGGATCACCCGGCTTCCCTGAAAAGACCATGACCACGTCCCAGCCTGATCACCCCATCCTCGTCCACGACCGCGCGCAGACCGCCGCCTTGCTCGATTTCGCCGACCTCGTCGACGCACTCGCCCTCGCTGCGGCGCAGCTGGAGGCCGGTGCCATTCGCAGTCCGGAGCGGCTGGTGGTGCCGCTGGGCGCGGGCGCCGTGATGCTCAGCATGCCGGCCACGGCGGACGACATCGGCATCCACAAGCTGGTCAACGTTCACCCCGGGAACGCCAGGTGCGGCCTGCCCACCATCCACGGCGCCGTCACCGTCTGCGACGCGGCAACGGGCCGGATCGTCTGCGTGCTCGACGGTCCGGAAGTGACGGGCCGCCGTACCGCCGCCGTCACGCTGCTGGCGATGCGCCGGCTGCTGTCGGCCGCGCCGCGCCAAGTGCTGCTGATCGGGACCGGCACCCAGGCGCGCTATCACGTGCAGGCCTTGCAGGCGCTGCATCCGCAGGCCCGGATCTGGGTGCAAGGACGAACAAGGGACGCCGCGCTGCGCTTTTGCGAAGAACATGCCCAGCTGCGGCCACTCGACGCCTCGGCCCCCGCGATGGATGCGGTGGTGACGCTTACGACCAGTACCGAGCCGGTGTACGACGAGGCCCCGCGCGCCGGGCGCCTGGTGGTCGGCGTCGGCGCCTTCAAACCGGAGATGGCGGAGCTGGGCGCCACGCTTCTCCGCGGCAGCGACCTGTATGCGGACGATCCGGCCGGCGCACGCCATGAGGCGGGCGACCTGCTGCGCGCCGGCGTGGACTGGTCGCAGGTGAAGTCGCTCGGCGCGCTGCTGCGCGGGCCGGTCGACCACGCGCGTCCGGCGGTCTTCAAGAGCGTCGGCGCCGCCGCGTGGGACCTGGCCGCTGCCCGCGTGGCCTTGCGTACCCTGGCGAGCCGATAGCCAGCGCGCCCGAAAACCCGCCATTTTTCACACGGCTGAACTTTGTTTCGGATCGTGAAATTTGCGTCTCGTCAATCCCCGGTCTGTATCCCGTTTCGCAAAAACTCTTTCCGTATCGCGAAACGGATGCGCCAAGTCATTGATTTGAAGTTTAAAAAAGTTTTTACAACTCTTATATAAGACAGAAGATCTCCAGCCGTCCTGGCCTTATGATGAACTCATCCGATCGCAGTGCAGCAAAAAGCCGTACGGCGATCAGGCAGTTTCGATTCATCTATCAATGGAGTGTCATCATGTCCCAGTACCAGAACGATATCCAGACCATCGCCGCCCTGAAAGACAAGCAGTCCGGCTGGCATGCGATCAACCCCGAGTCGGCGGCGCGCATGCGTGCCCAGAACCGCTTCCAGACCGGCCTCGATATCGCCCGCTATACCGCGGCGATCATGCGCCGCGACATGGCCGCCTACGATGCCGACCCGTCGCAGTACACGCAGTCGCTGGGCTGCTGGCACGGTTTCATCGGCCAGCAGAAGATGATCTCCATCAAAAAGCACTTCCAGAGCACGGAGCGCCGCTATCTCTACCTGTCGGGCTGGATGGTCGCCGCGCTGCGCTCGGAATTCGGTCCGCTGCCGGACCAGTCGATGCACGAGAAGACCGCCGTCGCCGCGCTGATCAAGGAACTCTATACCTTCCTGCGCCAGGCCGATGCGCGCGAGCTGGGCGGCCTGTTCCGCCAGCTGGACGCGGCCGAAGGCCCGGCCAAAGCGGCCATCCAGGACAAGATCGACAACTTCGTCACCCACGTGGTGCCGATCATCGCCGACATCGACGCCGGCTTCGGCAACGCCGAGGCGACCTACCTGATGGCCAAGCAGATGATCGAAG
>Ga0308160_10002258_pt1 | contig 23927 bp, 22 predicted proteins | sample PhyFR1_FD_201036 | JGI IMG/M metagenome (GOLD analysis project Ga0308160, IMG submission 201036) | Phyllosphere microbial communities from UC Gill Tract Community Farm, Albany, California, United States - DLSLF.R1 | ecosystem: Host-associated > Plants > Phyllosphere > Unclassified | place: USA... | reverse complement strand
CCTGCGGAATACTGCATATGACGCGCTGGTTTGTATCAGTAAGCGGCAACCCGCTTCACTTGATGTTTGGCCATCACTGACCGAGTCTTACAAAGGAACGCCATGAGCCCCACCCTGACCACCAAGCTTCAGCCCGGCACCCCGGCTCCTGATTTCACCCTCCGGGACGCCCAGGGCCGGGAAACCTCCTTGGCCGATTACCGTGGCAAGAACGTCATCGTGTACTTCTACCCCAAGGCCGCAACCCCCGGTTGCACCACCGAAGCCTGCGACTTCCGCGACAGCCTTGCCTCCCTCCAGGGCAAGGGCTACGAAGTTGTCGGCATCTCCCCCGACGCCCAGGAAGCCCTGGCCGGCTTCAGCGGCGACTTCTCCCTGACCTTCCCGCTGCTCTCCGACCCCGACCACACGATTGCCCTGGCCTACGGCGCCTGGGGCGAAAAGCTGGTCAACGGCGAAATCCACGAAGGGATTGTCCGCTCCACGGTTGTGGTGGACCCCGCAGGCAACGTCACCCTGGCCCAGTACCAGGTCCAGGCCGACGGCCACGTCGCCCGCCTCAAGGAAGCCCTGGGAGTCTAAGCCCGCCGTCACTTCCTGCAGCTTTTTCCGGACGCCCCGGCACACAGTGCTGGGGCGTCCGGCATTTAACCTGCGGTCTGTGCCGCAACCTGCGCGTACGAGGCCGACACCCGGCGGTAGACCGGGGTGAAGAATGCCAGCAGCGCTGCCGCGATCATGATGATGCCGGCCACCAGGAACACCAGGGCGATCCCGCGGGAGGTGCCCTCACCCAGCAGCGGCGCCAGGGCGGTGGCGCCGTCCGCCGACCGTGCGTAAGGGATGATCCAAAACTGGGCAATGGGTGCGATGACGAACGCTGTCACCGGTGCCGCAGCGGATTCGAATGCCATGGCGAAGCCAAAGACGCGGCCCTGCCGTTCCAGCGGCACCACCCGCTGGATGACGGTCTGCTCGGCCGCCTCCACGAACGGGACCAGCAGCAGGTACAGCCAGATACCCAGGATGTAGAGCCACGCCCACTCCCGCAGCGTGAAGACCGCACCGAGCACACCCATGACCGCCACCGCCGCCAGCAGGGTGCGCAACGGGTTGTCCCCGAGCCCGAACCTGCCGATCAGCGCACCGCCGATGATGAATCCCGTGGAACCAACAGCAAAAACGGCGCCCCACATCTCCACCGAAAACATCTCCAGCCCGTACGGGTCCATCAGGGCCATATAGACACCGCCGATGAAATTGTTGAACGTGGAAAACACGATCAGCGCGAACAGCCCCGAAATGGCCAGCACCGCCGCGAAAGAGCCGCGCAGGTCGAACCCACCGTGGGCGTCCGTCGCCGCTGCCCGCACCTCCTCGGGCATCCGCAGGGTCAACAGGTGCGCCGCGGCCAGCGCCGTGAGCACCAGCGCCACGGCGATGGTCCAGCCCATGCCCAGCAGTCCGACGGACAGTCCGGAGAGCAGGGAGGTGACGATGAACATCAGCCCCTGCACCATTCCCACCAGGCCGTTGGCGTTGGCGCGGCGTTCCGGTTCGATGAGGATGGTGACGGTGGTGGACAAGGCGATGTTCCGCAGGTTTTCCACCACGGCGCCAATCAGGATGATCAGGGTGAACACCCAGAACCACGGCTGCCCCAGATCCAGCAACGATGCCGCAGGCGTCAGCAGGAACATCACCCCGGACAGCACGAACATCACCAGGGTGAATCCGGCGGCGAATCGCATCACTGCCAGCTTGCGGTAACGGTCCACTAAAGTGCCGAAGCTGATGCTGGACAGCGCAATCAGCAGCATGTACGCACCGCCCACCACGCCGGTGGCGATCACGTTGCGCGTCTCCAGGTAGAGCCAGAAAGTCAGGGCGAACCACAGGTAGCTGGTGGTGATGTTCGCCAGGGCGGTGTTGACCAGGATTCCGGCAAAGGTGCGGGAACGCTGGGCCGGGGTTCGCGGTGAGGTGCCGACGGCATCGGTATCCGCAGCGGCATTGCCCGGTTCCTGCTGGGTCATGCGTCCCAGTGTAGTGAGGGGCAACAGGAGCCAACAGGGTGGAAACTAGGCTGGTCAGGCGTTCAACTCCCAACCCATTGAGGAAAGGACCGGCATGGACAATGTGACGGAGAAGGAACCGCCGGAAGACGGGACGGATGCACGCCTCCGTCTGCTGCTGGACTCGGTCTTTGGAACAGGCCCCGACGCCACCTTGGAACTCACCGTGGTGGTTGACGGTGCCGTCATTTCGGGATCGGTGGTGTCGGAGCATGCGTGGACCCAGCGGCAGAATGACCAGGTACGGATCGGCAGCTGGGCCATCGCCGGGATCCTCGATTCCTGGGAAGCCGGGGCGGATGCAGCCAGTACGGCAGACCAGCCACGGTACATCCATTTCCTGGGACCCGTCCTGCTTTCCGGAGGTGTCAGGGTGCCGCTCCAGGCAACCAGGGTGGATGTCCGCAGGGTGGCGGCATGGAGCATCGGCAGGATGCCGGAAGACTAGGATGGCCGCATGGCGATTGAGGTGCGCCCGGCGACGAACTTCGAGGACGTAAAGGCACTGGTGGGGCCCAAACGGCCTGATGCCACGGTCTGCTGGTGCCTGAGCTACCGGATCCCTTCCAAAGAGAACGTTGCCCTGCGGGGCGAAGAGCGCGGAGAACTGGTCAGGCAGGTGGTTGCCCAGGACCCACCGCCCGGAGTTTTGGCGTACGACGGCGGCGAGCCGGTTGGGTGGGCAGCCGTCCACCCGCGGGCGGACACCAGTTTCGCCCGCAACCGAAAAATCCCGCACGTCGATGCCCGGGACGCCTGGTCGGTCTGGTGCCTCCGGGTACGCCCCGGCCACCGCGGGAAGGGAATCTCGCACCATCTCCTGGCCGGCGCCGTCGAGATGGCACGGGCCTACGGGGCGCCCGTAGTCGAGGGCTATCCGGTGGACAACGCCGGCAGCAAAGTGGACCTCACCATGGCCTACGTGGGCACCCGCAAGCTGTTCGAGGACGCCGGCTTCACCAAAGCCGCGGACACCACCTCGGTGCTCAACGGGTTCCCCCGGGTCCTGATGCGGGTGGAGTTGGCGTAGGCGCGGGCTTCAAAGGTGCCCGGACCTATTTCCGCCGCCAGTACTTGCCCCAATCAACTTCCATGGCCCACAACGCAAGCAGCATCGCGTCCATGGTCATGAGTCCCGCCATCAGGTACGACCAGCCCAGCAACAAACTCACAGCAATCTCCTGACTATCCCCCAGCCAATCGATTGCTGCTAAGTGTGGCACCTACAGGGCTGCGAAGGAATGCCCTCCACCCGCAGTCTTTAAAAGGGCCTCAAGCCTGTGGTGCGTCTCGGTCTCCAGCTTGAGCCGGTGGGTAAGCCTTTCCACCTGCCTGGACATGTCCTCCCCCACCTGCAGCCGGTCCCCCGGCCAGCTGGATACTTCCCGGGATTCGGCGAGCGCGTGCTCCAGATCCCTGGCAGCAGCCCGTACTTTGCGTGAGTGGAAGTAGAGGCGAAGCAATGCTTTGGCTTTGTCCGCTCCCTTCCTCTTCATCTGTTCCATTTGGCTTCCCCGCCTTCCGCAAGCCGTACAGCCTCCGTGCGGTTCGTCGTCGTGCGCTGTTGTGGAAGCTGCTGGTCCCTTCGAGTGTGACCGCTGGACCTCAACGTCCCGGCAAGCAGATGCCAAGATTCCCGCAAGATCTGCTGAGTGCCCCACCGGCAACAAGGGCGGGGATGCGGCGATGACGCCGCTGTCAGGCAAGTCACCGGAAACTGTGAAGCATAAGACATGCCCCATGCGCCTTAATACGGTAGAAGTAGAGCTATGGTCTCTCCCTCCGAATCCCGCCGTGCGGTGGTCATCGAAGATGATCCGGACATCCGCGGACTCTTGGTCCGCGTCCTGGTCAAGCAGGGCTTCGACGTCACCCAGGCCGGCGCCGGGCTGCCCGGAGTGGAGGAAGTCCGCCGCACAAAACCGGACCTGGTGACGCTGGACCTCAACCTGCCGGACCTCGACGGGCTGGAGGTGTGCAAGCTCCTGCGCGAATTCTCGGACGCGTTCATCGTGATGCTCACTGCCCGCGCGGACGAACTGGATAAGCTCACCGGCCTGGACAATGGCGCCGACGAATACATCAGCAAGCCGTTCAGCCCCCGGGAACTGCAGTCACGGATCAACGCCCTGTTCCGCCGCCGGCCGTCCCCGGCAGCGGCCTCCGCCGCACGCAGCGAGCTGGAGCGCGCCACGGAGGTGCAGCAAAGCCTGCTGCCCAAGGAGGATATCCGGGTGGACGGCTACGACGTTGCCGGCCTTTTCCGCCCGTCCCGCAGCGTGGGCGGGGACTTTTATGACTGGTACCAGACGCCGGACGGGCTCCACCTGACGTTCGCCGATGCCATGGGCAAGGGAATGGGCGCGGCGCTGATCGCGGCCACGGTCCGCGCAGTGATGCGCTCCACCGGCCTGCGGCAGGACCTGGACGCAGGGTTCGCTTCCGCCAGCAAGGCGATCGCCAGCGACCTGGACTCCTCCAACTCCTTCGTCACCTTGTTCCACGCCCGGCTTGATGCAGCGTCCGGCAAGGTCAGCTATGTCGACGCCGGTCACGGACTTGCGCTGCACGTCCAGCCGGCAGGTCCCGCGGACAGGCTCCCCACGGGAGGACCTCCGGTGGGTGCCTGGCCCGGAACGCAGTGGCCGCAGGCAGAGCTGGAGCTTGCGCCGGGCGATTCCTTGGTGGTGGTCAGCGACGGCGTGCTGGACGTGTTTGACTCGGTGGAGGACTTCACGGACGCCGTGCAGTTGGCAACGCAGTCTGCAGGGTCGGCCAATGAGGCCAGCAACTCCATCATGGCGCTCGCACCGGCGGAAACCGCCGAAGACGACGTCACTGTGGTTGTGGTCCGCCGGCTCCCCCTGGAGGTGGCAGCATGACCCGCTTCTGGACCCGCGTGGTGGTGGTCCTCACCGTCCTGACCGGCCTGAACTACATCGCTTGGCGGTGGGCGGCGTCCCTCAACTGGGATGCCTGGTGGATCGCGCTCCCCCTGGTGGTGGCCGAAACCTACAGCCTGATCGACGTCATGCTCTTCGGCATGACGGTATGGAAGCTGAAGATCCGCAAGGGCGCTCCGGAGCCGCCGTCCGACGCCACCGTGGACGTCTTCATAACCACCTACAACGAGGACCTGGACATGGTCCTCACCACCGCGCGGGCGGCGCAGAAGATCCGGCACCCGCACAGCACCTGGATCCTGGACGACGGTGCCCGGCCCGAGCTCAGGGCCCTGTGCGAACAGCACGGCCTGGGGTACGTCACGCGCAGCGAGGACTGGACCAAGGACCTCCCCCGGCACGCCAAGGCCGGCAACCTCAACAACGCCCTCATGGTGACCCACGGCGAGTTCCTGTTGATCCTGGACGCGGACCAGATCCCGGAGCCGGACATCCTGGAAAAGACCCTGGGCTACTTCAACAACCGCCGCGTTGCCCTGGTCCAGACGCCCCAGTACTTCAGCAACGTCCCCGCCTCCGATCCGCTCGGCAGCCAGGCACCGCTGTTCTACGGCCCCATCCAGCAGGGCAAAGACGGCTGGAACGCCGCCTTCTTCTGCGGCTCCAACGCCATCCTGCGCCGCGAGGCCCTGATGCAGCTGGGCCTGGTGGGCTACGTCAAGGAAACAGAGAAGAGCATCCGCCGCGCGTTGGCCGCCTCCCGCGCCGCCATCAAGCAGGCCCGGAAATCGGCTGACGTGGAGTCACCCCTGGTGGCGGAGGTCCTGGACGAGGTGGAGGCCGCCACCCGCGAAGCCCAGGAGGAAGTGGACGCCGGCCGCCCCCTTAGCGAGGTCACGTACCGGGTCCGCCGCCGCGTGGACGCTGCCGTGCAGACCCTGGTCCAGGCCGACGTCGCAGCCCTGCAGGCCGACCTCGAGGAAATCGCCGCGATGGAACTGGCCCACGTGGGCGAGTCCGGCGTTCCGGTGGTGGCGGACGACGCCGTCCAGCGCATGTCCGCCCGCGACTGGTCCCCGCTGGGCGCCCTGGAATCCGTCCAGGCCGTCCTTGACGCGCTGACCGTGGAACGCAGCAACGAGGCCCAGCCGGTCATGCCGCTGGCCACCATTTCCGTCACCGAGGACATGGCCACCGCCATGCGCATGCACGCCATGGGCTGGGAGAGCGTCTACCACCACGAGATCCTGGCCTACGGGCTGGCCCCGGAGGACCTGAAGACCATGCTCACCCAGCGCCTCCGCTGGGCCCAGGGCACCATCCAGGTGCTCCTGCGGGAGAACCCCCTGGTGCAGAAGGGCCTCAAGCTGGGCCAGCGCCTGATGTACTTCGCCACCATGTGGACCTACCTCAGCGGATTCGCGGCGGTCATCTACTTCGCTGCCCCCATCATCTACCTGCTGCTGGGCATCCTTCCCGTCAGCAGCCTGAGCTGGGACTTCTTCATCCGGTTTATCCCGTTCATGGTGGTCAACCAGCTCCTGTTCGCCGTGGCCGGCCGGGGCATCCCCACCTGGCGCGGGCAGCAGTACAGCCTTGCGCTGTTCCCCACCTGGATCAAGGCATGCACGACGGCGGCCCGCAACGTCTGGTTCGGCCGTCCCCTTGGGTTTGCCGTCACCCCCAAGGCACGCCAAAGCGGCGGACCCAGCTGGAGCCTCATCCGGCCCCAGATCGTGGTGTCCGTCCTGCTGGCCGTGGCCGCCGTCGTCGGAATCATCCGCCTGGCCACCGGACTGGCCGAGCCGTTGGGCACCTTGGTCAACGTTGTCTGGGTGGTCTTTGACCTGGTGGTCATGAGCATCCTGGTCCGCGCCGTGCTCTACAAGGGGTACGAGCCGGCCCCAGAACCTGCAAACAGAGAGGAATCCTGATGGAGTTCAGTTACGAGGTCAAAGATTCGTACGCGGAGGTCAAGGCGGACGGGCGGCTCAACATGGTCTCCGCGCCCAAGCTGCGCGAGTTCGTCACCGACGTCATCGCCGGCGGATCCAACCGGATCGTGGTCAACCTGGAGCATACGGCTTTCATGGACTCCTCCGGCCTGGGCGCGCTGATCGGCTGCCTCAAGGCCGCCCGCCAGGCCGGCGGTGACCTGCGCATCGCCGCCGTGCAGCCGCAGGTGAACATGGTCCTGAAGCTGACCAGCATGGACAAGGTCCTCACCGCCTACCCCACGGCCGAGGAGGCGTTCAGCAATGACTGAGGTGCTTGCTTCACGCAGCTTCCGCGGACCAGCTGCGGAGGACGCCATCGAGGCGGTCCACAACGACCTCGACAGCCTCTGGCTGGACGTCCCGTTCGTGAATGACATGGACCAGATGACGTTCACGACGGCCGTCATAGAGTCCGCGTCCAACATCGTCCAGCATGCGCAGCCGGCCGGGGACCGTGAAGTGGAGCTGGGTGTGGAGACCACGGTGCAGCCTGCCCTGCTGCAGGCGCGGGTCAGCGCCTATTACGCCAAGCCGCCGTTCGGCCCCATGGAGGCCTCCATTCCCGGGGACGACGCCGAGTCCGGACGCGGCCTGGCCCTGATCGAGGCGCTGGTGACCACGGTGACGTTCGAGCGCCAGGACGGAACCAACACGTGGGTGCTTTCCAGGACGTCGTCGGAGGACTGAGTCGTCACCGTCACCGCTTGACAGGGCACCGCAGCTGATCTTGAATATTACGTATGCTGAAATAACAGTTCCATGATGCGGAAGCTTGCTCGCTGCAGGCGCCGGGCAGTCCGGCATCCGCATAGCCGTCACCATGGATGCCAGCATGACACCAAGGATTACGACCAGCATGAAGCTTGCCGAATTCAACAGCGCGGATCCCACCGCGGCCAAGGCCACGCTCCGGCCGTGCATCGACATCAGCCGCTGGGTGGAGGCTGTGGCCGGGGCACGCCCCTTCGCCGGCCGGGACGAGCTCCTTGAGTTCGCCGCCCGGGCCGCCAACCCCTTCACCCCCGCCGAGGTCGAAGCCGCCATGGCGCACCATCCCCGAATCGGAGAGCGCCCGACGGCCGCCAGCACCGAAGCGTCGATGTCCCGTTCCGAGCAGGCCGGCGTCGACCCTGCAGACGCCGGGGCCGCAGAGGCCCTGGCCCGCGGGAACCGGGAGTACGAGGAGAAGTTCGGCCGCGTCTTCCTGATCCGGGCCGCCGGACGTACCGCACCGGAAATCCTGGCGGCGCTGAACCAGCGGCTCACCAACTCCCCCGAAGAAGAAGACACCATTGTGGCGCAGCAGCTGCGCGAAATCGCCGTACTGCGGCTCGAAGGACTGATCAGCGAATGAGCGTTTCCCACGTCACCACCCACATCCTTGACACCGGCGCGGGGCGCCCGGCGGCGGGTGTCGCCGTCGTCCTTTCAAAGAACGACGGCGGCACCTGGCGCGAGCTGGCAGCGTCCAGCACCGACGCGGACGGCCGCGCGAAGGACCTGGGGCCGGAGCAGCTGGAACCCGGGCACTACAAGCTGAACTTCGCCACGGGCAAGTACTACGCGGACCTGCAGACGCAGACGTTCTTCCCGGAAGTGGACCTGGTTTTCGAGGTCACCGGCCCCGAGCATTACCACGTCCCCCTGCTCCTGAGCCCGTTCGCGTACTCCACCTACCGGGGGAGCTAACCGACCGCTTCGGGGCCTCCAGGGCATCGACCGGCACCGCCTGATGTCACGGCCGTCACAATTCCCGGCATAGGATCAGGAAGTATGGCTCCTAAAAATGAACCCGAATCCGATACCGACGCCGAAGGCGGCCAGTCCGGCGGGGTCCAGTCCGTGGAGCGTGCGCTGACCGTCCTGGAGATCCTGGCCCGGGAGGGCCATGCCGGCGTAAGCGAGATTGCCGAGGAGATGGGCATCCACAAGTCCACGGTCTCCCGCCTGATGGGCTCGCTGGTCACCCGCGAGATGGTCCACCAAAACAGCGAGCGCGGCAAGTACCAGCTCGGTTTTGGCATCCTGAGGCTGGCCAGTTCCATTCCCGGCCGGCTAAGCCTGGTCCACGAGGCACGTCCTGTCCTGGAAAGCCTTGCCGAGGAATTCAAGGAAACGGTCAACCTTGCCGTCCTGCGCTCAAACTACGCGGTGAACGTGGACCAGGCCATGGGCCCCTCCACCCTGGCCACCTACGACTGGGTGGGAAGCCTGACGCCGCTGCATGCCACGTCCAGCGGAAAGGTGCTGCTGGCGGCGCTGGAGGCGGACGACCGGGACCGGATCCTGAAGGAGACAGGCCTGACTGCCCGCACCGCCCGCACCATCACCTCCCGCAAGGAGCTGGACGCCCAACTGCTTGAGGTTGCGGCGAAGGGCTACGCGGTGGTGCGGGAGGAGTTCGAAATCGGCCTGAATGCCGTGGCCGTTCCCGTCTACAACCACCAGGGCATCGTGATCGGCGCCCTCAGCATCTCCGGCCCGGCTTTCCGGTTCGACCCCGAGAAGATCCCGGGACTGCTCGAAACCCTCAAGGAAGCGGGGCTCAAAGTCAGCGCCAACATGGGCTACCACAGGCGTTAACACGAAACGATGCCGGAGTCGACGGACCGCCTTAGGACCTGCAGCAACGCCGGCGCAGGGGAGAGCTAAACCCAGATCTGGTAGCCGGAGGACTTGTCGAAGATACGCCGGGTACTGATGCCCTCCGCCGCTATCCAGAGCACCGAGCCGTCCTCTGCAGCCTGGTCCACCACCCCGCAGGCCACATGCTCCCCGTGCAGCCACACTTCGACGCTGCGGCCGGGCAGGCGCGCCCAGTCGGCACGGAGGCCGAGGGCCTTTTTCAATGTGCCGCCGCCCTGGCCATCTTGTCCGAGGTCGTTGACATCACCTGGGGCTTCAAGGGTTGCCTGGAAGTTCACTGCTCACTCCGATCACCGGCACCTTCGCCGCTCGATTCCATCCCTGATATTTGATTGATATATCAATCTGGTTTCCGAGTATGGTCCAGGTCACAATCCAATGTCAACAGCGGCGCCGGCGCGGGTGGCCCTAGGCCTTGAAAAGCGTCTCCCGGACCGCACTTTCGAATCCGCTCACGTGGACTCGGGCAAGCTCCGCGGCCCGCTCCTCATCCCCGTCGATAACGGCGCGGAGCAAATCGAGGTGTTCATGCACGTGGCGGGACAGGTCCGGCAGCCGGTCGATCACCATGCACCAGATGCGCGTTGCCAAGTTGTCGTAGCGGATCAGGATGTCTTCGAGGTGCGGGTTGGCGGCGGCGGCATAGATGCCCTGGTGCACCCGGGCATCCAGCTGCAGCGTCTCCGTCACGGTCGCCGAGGACACATCGAACGCCTCAACCTTTTCGAGCGTGGCGCGCAGCTCGTCCCGGACGGCAGGGGAAGCCACCCGCGCGGCACGCGCCGCCGCGAGGGGCTCAAGTTGGGCGCGGATCTCCGAGATGTAGGAAAGGTCGGTTACGTCCACCCGCGTAGCGAAGGTGCCCCGCCGGGGATAGGTCTTCACCAGCCGATCCAGTTCCAGCCGCTTCAGGGCCTCGCGCACCGGAGTGCGGCCCACCCCTAGGTTCTTGGCCAGGAGCTCGTCGTTCAGCAGCTCGCCGGGTTTGATCTCAAGGGTCAGCAACCAGTCGCGGATGCTCTCATAAGCAACGTCGGCCAGGGATTTCCTCCCCAAGTCGTCCGTCACCGCCAAAGCTTCGAATGCCATGCCGAGCCCTTTCTTCCCAACAAGAAAAAAACTATTGACCTCGCCTGTGACCCAGTATACGCTGGCAGCCAATCTAATATATCAGTCCGTTGCATTGGAATATATCTAGAAGGAGGAGGGTATGACCCTCATGGAAGCAGCATCAGCAACCGCCACTCTGCCGGCGCTCAAGGAAGAGCAGGCGCAGAAGTTCGTGCTGACCCTGTCCTGCAAGGAGCAAGCAGGAATTGTGCAGGCAGTAACCACGTTCCTGTTCGAGCGAGGCTTCAACATCGACGAGCACCAGCAGTTCGACGACAGCCTGCGCGAGACGCTCCACCTGCGCACCGCGTTCTCCGGCTCCCCCAACTACACGCCCGCCATGCTCGAGGAAGAGTTTGCGGGCATCGCCAGCCGGTTTGACATGAAGTTCAGCTTCCACGACCAGACCGCCAAGCGCGTCCTGGTCATGGTGTCCAAATTCGGCCACTGCCTCAACGACCTCATCTTCCGCTGGCGGGGCGGCAGCCTTGGCGGCGAACTGGTGGCAGTCGTTTCCAACCATGAAACCCACCGTGCAATGGCGGAAGCCGCAGGGCTCCCCTTCATCTACGTCCCCGTCACCCCGGACACCAAGGCCGACGCGGAGCGCCGGCTGCTGGAACTGGTGGATGAGTACGAGGCCGACCTCGTGGTCCTGGCCCGTTACATGCAGGTGCTTTCCGACGACCTCTGCCGGGCGCTGGAGGGCCGGGCCATCAACATCCACCACTCCTTCCTCCCCGGGTTCAAGGGTGCGCGCCCCTACCACCAGGCCTACGACCGCGGCGTGAAGCTGGTGGGTGCCACCGCCCACTACGTCACCGCCGACCTGGACGAGGGTCCGATCATCGAGCAGGAAGTCATCCGTGTGGACCACACCTATGGCCCGGCGCAGCTGTCCACCGTGGGCCAGGACGCCGAGGCGTTGGCCCTCTCCCGCGCCGTCCGCTGGCACTGCCAGCACCGCGTGCTGCTGGACCAGACCAGCACCGTGGTGTTCCGGTAGGCACCACTCGTCCGCAGACATAACCCGTAAAGCAGCAGGAGAGACTCCTTGGAATCGTCACCACGCATTGTCATTATCGGAGCCGGCATCGTCGGCACCAACCTCGCGGATGAACTCGTCACGCGCGGCTGGAACAACATCACAGTCCTGGACCAGGGACCCCTCAACATGCCCGGCGGCTCCACCTCGCACGCCCCCGGCCTGGTCTTCCAGACCAACCCCTCCAAGTCCATGGCCCTGTTCGCCAAGTACACCGTGGAAAAGCTGCTGTCCCTGACGGAGGACGGGACAAGCTGCTTCAACCAGGTCGGCGGCCTGGAAGTCGCCACCACCGAAACCCGCCTCGCGGACCTGAAGCGCAAGCTCGGCTACGCGCAGGCATGGGGAATCGATGGCTCCATCCTCTCCCCGGCCGAGTGCAAGGAGCTCTACCCTCTCATCAACGACGAAGACATCCTCGGCGGCCTTCACGTTCCCAGTGACGGCCTCGCTTTGGCCGCCCGCGCCGTACAGCTCCTGATCAAGCGCACCGAGGCCGCCGGCGTGAAGTACATCGGCAACACCGAAGTCACCGGCATCGAGCAGTCCGGCCGCCGGGTCACCGGCGTCCAGACCCCCGACGGCGTAATCCCGGCAGACATCGTGGTCTCCTGCGCCGGGTTCTGGGGCGCAAAGGTGGGCGAGCTGATCGGTATGTCCGTGCCGCTGCTGCCGCTGGCCCACCAGTACGTCAAGACCACCCCGGTTCCGGCCCAGCAGGGCAAGAACGAACTGCCCAACGGCGCGCAGCTGCCCATCCTCCGGCACCAGGACCAGGACCTCTACTACCGCGAGCACGGCGACCGGTACGGCATCGGCTCCTACGCCCACAGGCCCATGCCCGTGGACCTGGACGAACTCGGCAGCTTCAAGCCGAATGAGATCAGCGAGCACAACATGCCGTCCCGGCTGGACTTCACCCTCGAGGACTTCCTCCCGGCATGGGAAGCCACCAAGCAGATCCTGCCGGCCCTGCGCGAAAGCGAAATAGAGGACGGCTTCAACGGCATCTTCTCCTTCACCCCCGACGGCGGCTCCCTCGTTGGCGAGTCCAGGGAACTGGACGGCTTCTTCGTGGCCGAGGCCGTCTGGGTAACCCACTCGGCAGGCATCGCCCGCGCCGTGGCCGAGCTCCTGGTGGACGGCAAGTCCTCCATCGACCTGGGCGACTGCGACATCCACCGCTTCGAGGAAGTCCAGCTGACCCCCGAGTACGTCAGCGAAACCTCGCAGCAGAACTTCGTGGAGATCTACGACGTCCTGCACCCACTGCAGCCCAAGCTCTCCCCGCGCAACCTGCGCGTCAGCCCCTTCCACGCCCGCCACAAGCAGCTGGGCGGCTACTTCCTGGAAGGCGCCGGCTGGGAACGCCCCTACTGGTTCGAAGCCAACGCCGAACTGCTCAAGGAGATGCCCGCCGACTGGCAGCCGCCGGCCCGCGACTCCTGGTCCGGCATGTTCAGCTCGCCCATCGCCGCGGCCGAGGCATGGAAGACGCGCACCGCCGTCGCCATGTACGACATGACCCCGCTCAAGCGCCTCGAAATCTCCGGACCCGGCGCCCTGAAGCTGCTGCAGGAACTGACCACCGCGGAAATGAACAAGAAGCCCGGAGCCGTCACCTACACGCTCCTGCTGGACGAGAAGGGCGGCGTCCGCAGCGATATCACCGTCGCCCGCCTCACCGAGGACACTTTCCAGCTCGGCGCCAATGGCAACATCGACACTGCCTACTTCGAACGCGCCGCCCGGCACCAGACAGCGAGCGGCAGCGCCGGCGACTGGGTCCAGGTGCGCGACACCACCGGCGGCACCTGCTGCATCGGCCTCTGGGGCCCGCTGGCCCGTGAGGTTGTCGGCGCGGTCAGCAGCGACGACTTCTCCAACGACGGCCTGAAGTACTTCCGGTCCAAGCAGGTGGTTATCGGCGGCGTCCCGGTGACGGCCATGCGCCTGTCCTACGTCGGCGAGCTGGGCTGGGAACTGTACACCAGCGCTGACAACGGCCAGCGCCTCTGGGACGCGCTGTGGAAGGCCGGCCAGCCGTTCGGGATCATTGCCGCAGGCCGCGCCGCTTTCAGCTCGCTCCGCCTGGAAAAGGGCTACCGCTCGTGGGGCACGGACATGACCACCGAGCACGACCCTTTCGAGGCCGGCCTCGGCTTCGCAGTGAAGATGGCCAAGGAGAACTTCGTCGGAAAGGCAGCCCTGGAAGGACGCACCGAAGAGAACTCCGCGCGGCGCCTGCGCTGCCTGACGGTCGACGACGGCCGCAGCCTGGTGCTGGGCAAGGAACCGGTGTTTTACAAGGACCAGGCGGTCGGCTACGTCACGAGCGCCGCTTACGGCTACACCGTCCGCAAGCCCATTGCCTACTCCTACCTGCCCGCCGAGGTCTCCATCGGCGACTCCGTGGAGATCGAATACTTCGGGCGCCGGATCCTCGCCACGGTCACCCAGGACCCGCTGTACGACCCCACCATGACCCGGCTCCGCGGTTAGCACCATGATCAGTTCAGAGACAATCAGCAGCTACCTCACCCGGTTGGCCGCAAAGCAGCCCACGCCAGGCGGCGGTGCTGCTGCTGCCCTGCACGCAGCCCAGGGCGCTGCCCTGGTGGCGATGGTGGCGCGCTACACCACCGGCAGTAAATACGAGCAGCACGCACCGCTGGTGCAGCGCATCACCCAGGCAGCCGACACCCTTGTCGTTGAGGCACTGGGGCTGGCCGATGCGGACGAAGAAGCCTTCCAGGCAGTCATTGACTCCTACAAGCTCCCGTCCGACACCGACGAGCTCAAAGCCGCCCGGGCGGCCGGGATCCAGTCCGCGCTCATCCAGGCGGCACAGACGCCAGCCCGGCTGATCGAGCTGTCCGGCGGCGTTGTGGACCTCGCCACCGAGCTGTTCGACGTGGCCAACGCCAACGTCATCAGCGACGTTGCCGCGGCCGCTGACGCCGCCCGCGCAGCTGCCACCACGGCGCGCGTCAACATCGACATCAACGTCGTGGCGGTCAAGGATCCGAAGGCACGCGCGCTGCTTGCCCAACAGACGGACGGCATTGAAGAGAAGGTGGTCCTGGCCGCAGATGCCCTCTCCGCCCGCGTCCGGGAAAGGATCCTCGGTTGAGCGCCGCAGAACTTTCCGGAAAGCCCTTGGCCGGTTTGTTCCAACAGAAGGTCCAGGACCAGGTCCGGTCGCTTGAACTGGACGGCGTCCGCCCGCTCGTGGCGGTGGTCATGGCCACCGCCGATGAGTCAACGCGCTGGTACGTCCGTTCCATCGAGCGGGCAGCGGAGCGCGCAGGAGTCGGCTGCCGGATCGTCGACCTGGGCCATGATGCAACGGAACCAGTGCTGGCCAACGTCCTGCGGGACCTGAGCGCTGAACCGTCCGTAAACGGCATCATCCTGCAAACCCCGCTGCCGGCGGGGGTCCGGACCGACAACCTCGTGGGCCTCATCGCTCCGGAAAAGGACATTGACGGTGCCAATCCCCTCAGCCTGGGACGCCTGGCCGTCGGTCAGCCGGCCTTTGCTCCCGCTACCGCCCGTTCCGTCGTCGAAATCCTGGACCACTACCAGGTTCCCGTCACGGGCAAGGGCGTGGTGGTGGTGGGGCGGTCCGCCGTTGTGGGCAAGCCGCTGTCCCTCCTCCTGTTGGCACGGGACGCCGCGGTAACGGTCTGCCATTCGAGGTCGGGCCCGCTGGAGCGCTACACGAAGGATGCCGACGTGGTGGTGGTCGCAGCCGGCCGCGCCGGGCTGCTGACCGGCCGCCATGTCTCCTCCCGGACCGTAGTGGTCGACGTCGGCACGAATGTCCTTGCCGACGGCTCGCTGGTGGGTGATGTGGACAAAGCCAGCGTCACCGGGACCGCAGCGGGGCTCACTCCCGTTCCCGGCGGCGTCGGCTCCGTGACCACCGCGCTGCTGCTCCTGCATACAGTGGAGGCCGCACGCCGTCAAGCGTCTTCCATGCCACTGCCGGCCGAAGCGCGGTAGGCCCAGGTACTGGAGGCCGCTGGCTAGGGAAAGCACAGCGTCAACAACGGGTGTCCCGTTTTTCGTAAAAGGTGCTTCGGTGGGCCTAAGACCTGGGGAGGTATTCCCCATCGAAGCACCGTTTTCGGAAAACGGGGCCCCGTAACGGGTGGTGCCTTCGGCGTGCCCGGGATTACCAGCCAGTACGCCTACATACTCCGTGTTTCTCGGGTCACACTCTTGACATTGAGTGTGACCCAGCGCACGATTTTGTTGCATAAAGCGAACGTTGTTGATCATCACGGAACGAAATTCGCCCGGACATGCTCCCCTCGTCCCCGGACACCACCCGGGCCGGCCTGGGGAACAGACGAACGAGTCCACGATGGCCGATCCATAAGGGGCCCTTGCCCGCGCATCGGCCGCACAAACATTGCCAGCATCCATGCGGCAGCGCTAAGTCACAGAAGGAATCTGTTTATGACTATCAAAGGTGGCAGCACCATCGATCAACGCAGCGCGGAGCGCCGGAACCTGGGGGCGACACCGGAGTCTGTCCCTGCGTCCACAAAACGGCACTCTGGCACCTTCAGCGGTTTGCGCTGAAGCCGGAAGGGAACGAATCTCAATGATCAATCCGACCAAGACGACGGCAACCGTCGACACCTCCTCATCAAAAGAGACCAGCTCCAGGTTCAAACGCCGCTTCATGGTGCGGCTTGTTGCGGTCTTCATCGGCGGGATGTTCCTCGACGGTTACATCCTGGGAATCATCGGCCCCGTCACCGGACCCATGCGGTCAGATCTCCAGCTCGACGCACTGTCGCTGGGCATGATCGCCGCAGGCCCCCTCGCAGGTATCTTCATCGGCTCCCCGCTGGCCGGCTGGGCTACTGACAAGTTTGGACGCAAGCCCATGTTCCTCGTGGACATGGGCCTGTTCCTGGTCGCCTCAGCGGCCCAGTTCTTCGTAACCTCCGGAGACGGCGCCGTGATCCAGCTGGCGCTCATCCGGTTCCTGATGGGCGTCGCGATCGGCGGCGAGTACTCAATCGGCGGCCCACTGCTGTCAGAGTTCTCCCCTCCAAAGCTCCGCGGGCGGCTGCTCGGGCTGACCCTGATCGCCTGGTACGTCGGTTTCATGATGGCATTTATCATTGGCACGCTCCTGCACGACGCCGGCACCCCCTGGCGCCTTGTCATCGGCACGAGCACGATTCTCGCCTTCGTCCTGTTCCTCGCACGCATAGGCCTCCCCGAATCGCCGAGTTGGCTCATCACGAAGGGACGGCGTGAGGAAGCACTCGCAATCGCACACAAATACGTGGAATCGCCCCAGATGCACAACAGCATCACCGAAGAAATCGACCTGAGGATGATCCAGGAAGCCCAGGCCGCGCAGGGCAGGACCAAAATCAAGAGCGCCTCGGTTGGAATGCTGTTCTCGAAGCAGAACTGGCGCACCACCCTCTTCACCTCGGGTTTTTGGTTCTGCGCTGTCACGCCGTACTTCGCGATCGCGACCTTCGCCGATGACGTGCTCACCCAGTTTGGCTTCGGCGGCGGCTGGGCCGGTGGAGTCGGGCTCTCCGCACTTGCCACCGCGGGTGTTGTCACCACCGTGCTTCTGATTGACAAGCTGGGCCGCCGGATCCTCACCGTGCCCGGACAGTGGCTCTGCGCAGGCATCCTACTGGTCATCGGCGTCTGGGCGGACGCACCAGCCATCCTCGTGCTCGCCCTGTTTCTCGCCTTCTCCTTCTTCAACGCCGGCTACACCACGTTGACCCAGGTCTATCCGGCCGAGCTGTTCCCCGGCCACCTGCGGGGCATCGGCATGGGCTTCTCGGCGGCTTTCAGCCGCATCGGAGCCGCACTCGGGACGTTCGCCCTGCCGTGGGCGATCAGCAACATCGGCATGGGCCCGAGCATGGTTGTAGCCGCCGCCGTCGCCCTACTCGGCGCAATCCTCTCGCAATGGCTCGCGCCTGAGACAAAGGGACGTACCCTCGCCGAAATCTCAGCAGACGTCACCCACTGACACCGGGACTGCACAGTAACTACAAGAGGCCCCCGCCGCACCAGCGGCGGGGGCCTCTTCGTCACCTCCCGACACAGCGCCCCGGACCCCCGCAACAAAGCAGAAAACCCTTGACATCGCCTGTGAGCTAGGACACCCTGTTGCATATAGTGATGCGCGTTGCTCATAGCGAAGCACGAACCATCACCCGGTCAGGCGGATTCCAGCACCAACCAGGAGAATCAGGAACTATGAGCGCATCATCCCGCGTCGTCATCATCGGAGCCGGCATCGTCGGCACCAACCTCGCCGACGAGCTGGCAAGCCGCGGCTGGAACAACATCACCGTGGTCGAGCAGGGCCCGCTGGAGCTCGCCGGCGGCTCCACGTCCCACGCTCCGGGCCTGGTGTTCCAGAACAATCCGTCCAGGACCATGACGGAGTTCGCCACGTACACCGTCAACAAGCTCCTCGCCCTGGGCAAGGACGGCGAGTCCTGCTTCAACCAAGTGGGCGGCCTCGAGCTGGCCACCACGCCCGAGCGGCTGGCCGACCTCAAGCGCAAGATGGGCCTGATGACCTCCTGGGGTGTCGAAAGCCGGATCATCGACGCCGACGAATGCGAAAAGATCTACCCGCTGTTGAACTCCGGCAAGCTTTCCGGCGGCCGCGAGGTCCTGGGCGGCCTGCTCATCCCCACCGACGGGATCGCCCTGGCGGCCCGGGCCGTGCAGCTGCTGATCGAGCGCACGCGCGGACGAGGCGTCACCTACCGCGGCTCCACCACCGTCACCGGCATCGCCCAGGAGGGCGGCAAGGTCACCGGCGTCGAGACCTCCGCCGGTGTGATCCCTGCCGACATCGTGGTGTCCTGCGCAGGGTTCTGGGGCCGTGAGCTCGGCCGGATGGTGGGACTGGAGGTGCCGCTCCTGCCGCTGGCACACCAGTACGCCGTCAGCACGCCCCTGGCCGAACTTGAGGGCGTCAACGAGCTTCCAAAGGGCGCCAGCAAGCCCATCCTGCGCTACCAGGACAAGGACCTGTACTACCGCGAATGGGGCGACCGGATCGGCATCGGCAGCTACGCCCACCGCCCGATGCCCGTGGACATGTCCGCACTGCCGAAGGTCCCGGCCGGGGAGATGTCGGACCACCGCATGCCCTCCCGCCTGGACTTCACCCTCGAAGACTTCCTGCCGGCCTGGGAGGACAGCCAGGACCTGCTGCCGGCACTGCGCAGCACCGAAATCCAGGACGGCTTCAACGGCATCTTCTCCTTCACACCGGACGGCGGCCCGCTCATGGGTGAAGCGCCGGACCTTGAGGGCTTCTTCGTGGCCGAGGCCGTCTGGGTTACGCACTCGGCCGGAGTTGCCAAGGCCATGGCAGAACTGATCGTCGACGGCCGGCCGCAGACCGACCTGCACGGCTGCGAGCTGACCCGTTTCGAAAAGGTGCAGACCTCCGACGCGTACGTCAGCGAGACCTCGCAGCAGAACTTCGTGGAGATCTACGATGTCATGCACCCGCTGCAGCCCCGCGAATCACCGCGGGACCTGCGCGTCAGCCCCTTCAACGTCCGCCAGAAGGAGCTCGGCGCCTTCTTCCTGGAGTCCGCCGCCTGGGAACGCCCGCACTGGTTCGAAGCCAACCGCGGACTCCTGGCCGAACTGCCGGAAGAATGGCGCGCCCCGGAGCGCGAGGAGTGGGCAAACATGTTCCACTCCCCCATCTCCGCCGCCGAAGCCTGGAAGACGCGTACCGCCGTCGGACTTTATGACATGACGCCGCTCAAGCGGCTCTCCGTCACCGGACCCGGCGCCCAGGCACTGCTGCACCGGCTGAGCACGGGCAACATCGCCAAGAAGCCCGGCGCAGTGACGTATTGCCTCCTACTTGAGCACGACGGCGGCATCCGCAGCGACGTGACCGTGGCCAGGCTCGCGGAGGAAGAGTTCCAGCTGGGCGTGAACAGCAACGTGGACTTCGACTACCTCCGGGTGGAGGCCCGCCGGCAGTCGGCGGCGGATCCCGCCCAGTGGGCGCACGTCACGGACATCACCGGCAGCACCTGCTGCATCGGCCTGTGGGGCCCGCTGGCCCGCGAAGTCATCGGCAAGGTCAGCGAGGACGACCTGACCAACGACGGCCTCAAGTACTTCCGGACCAAGCAAATCTCCGTGGCCGGCATCCCCGTCACGGCGATGCGGCTCTCCTACGTGGGCGAACTCGGCTGGGAGCTCTACACCACCGCCGAGTACGGGCTGAAGCTGTGGGACGTGCTGTTCGAAGCCGGCCGGGAGCACGGCATCATCGCCGCCGGCCGCGGCGCCTTCAACAGCATGCGCCTGGAGAAGGGCTACCGGCTCTGGGGCACGGACATGAACTCCGAGCACCACCCGTACCAGGCTGGCCTGGGCTTCTCCGTGGCCAAGGACAAGACCGGGTTCGTCGGCGCCGAGGCACTCGCCGGACTCAAGGAACAGCCGGCCGCCAAGACGCTGCGCTGCCTGACGGTCGACGACGGCACGTCAGTGGTGCTGGGCAAGGAACCGGTGTACGTGGCCGGCGAAGCCGCCGGGTACGTCACCAGCGCGGCTTACGGCTACACGGTCCGCAAGCCCATCGCCTACGCCTGGCTGCCCTCCGCCGTCGAAATCGGCGACTCGGTGGAGATCGAGTACTTCGGGCGGCGCGTGGCGGCCACCGTTTCCGCCGAGCCGCTGGTGGATCCCGGCATGGAGCGCCTCCGCGGCTGACCTGCTCCCACCGCACCAGGTGGTTGGGCCTGCTTGAGACCGGCAGGCCCAACCACCTTTTTGTTGCCCGGGGAACGCGCACTGCGGCAACGAAAAAGGAGCCAGTCCCAAGGTTGGTCCTTGGGACTGGCTCCTTTGCCCTTCAGAAACCGGGCTCCGGGTATCAGTTGTTGAGGTAGCCGTTCGGGTCCAGGACATACTTGGTGGCAGCGCCGGCGTCGAACTCCGCGTACCCGCGCGGGGCGTCGTCGAGCGAAATGGCCTGTGCATTGACCGCCTTGGCGATCTGGATCCTGTCATGCAGGATCGCCATCATCAGCTGCCGGTTGTACTTCATCACCGGGCACTGGCCCGTGGTGAAGGACAGGGACTTGGCCCAGCCGGTACCCAGGGACAGGGACAGGCTTCCTTTCCTGGCTGCCTCGTCCGCGGCCCCCGGATCGCCCGTGACGTAGAGGCCGGGAATGCCGACGGAGCCGCCGGCGGTGGTGAGGTCCATCAGCGAGTTGAGCACCGTGGCCGGTGCTTCCTGGGCGCCGTGGCCGTGTCCGCGGGCCTCGAAACCGACCGCGTCGATGCCGGAGTCGACCTCCCGGACACCGAGGATCTGCTCGATCTGGTCTGCGGGGTCGCCGTTGGCCACATTGACGGTTTCGCAGCCGAAGGAGCGGGCCCGGGCCAGGCGGTCTTCGTTGAGGTCGCCCACGATGACCACCGCGGCTCCCAGCAGCTGCGCACTGGCCGCTGCGGCAAGGCCTACGGGACCGGCTCCGGCAACGTAAACGGTGGACCCGACGCCGACGCCCGCCGTCACGGCGCCATGGAAGCCGGTGGGCAGGATGTCCGAAAGCATGGTCAGGTCCATGATCTTCTCCAGCGCCTGGTCGCGGTCCGGGAACCGCAACAGGTTCCAGTCCGCGTACGGAACCAGGACGTACTCCGCCTGTCCACCGACCCAGCCGCCCATGTCCACATAGCCGTAGGCAGAGCCGGGACGGTCCGGGTTCACGTTCAGGCAGATTCCGGTCTTGCGCTCTTTGCAGTTCCGGCAGCGGCCGCAGGAGATGTTGAAGGGGACCGAGACGATGTCCCCGACCTTGATGAACTCGACGTCGGGCCCGGTTTCGATGACTTCGCCTGTGATCTCATGCCCCAGGACGAGGCCGGCGGGGGCGGTGGTGCGGCCGCGGACCATGTGCTGGTCGGACCCGCAGATGTTGGTGCTCACGGTGCGGAGGATGACACCGTGCGGGACGTTCCGGCCGACGTTGGCGGGATTGACGCCGGGGCCGGCTTTCAGTTCAAACGAGGGATACGGGGTGTCGATGACCTCGACGACTCCGGGCTCCTTGTACGCAACAGCTTTGTTACCTGACATGGGCATGGCTCCTATCGTTGATGTTCACTTGCCACGGAAGGCCTGACGCTGGTGCATCAGACCTTCCGTGTGGTTCTACTTTTCACTTGCGGTGAAACTTTGGGGCGGCGCCGGGCGCCGGCCACTCCGGGGAACGGCTAGGCGTCGATCACCATGTCGGTGCGCGCCGTGGAGCAGCAGGGAAGGAACTTGCCGGCATCGATTTCCCGTTTCCGGATTCCGCCCTGGTGGTTCATGTCGATCTCCCCGGACAGCTTGACCACCTTGCAGGAGCCACACATGCCTTCCTTGCAGTTGGCGCCGATCCGGACACCCGCACGCTGCGCCACCTCCAGGATGTGCTCCTCCGGGTCGATCCGCACATTGATCCCGGTGCGCATGAAGGACAGGGTGAGGCTGCCGGTTCCCACGGTGTCGAAGCCAGAGGCATCGGGGACCTGCGCCTCCGGGGCCGCAGCCGGGGTGCCGCCGGCGGGAGCTTCAGGGGTGGCGGCTTCCAGAGCCAGTCCCGTGGCCTGCAGGGTTCCTTCCTCGTCGTAGCCGGGCTCGTAGATCCCGAACGCTGCCGGCTGGCCTTCGAAGTAGTCCTCCGCGGACTCCGCGATTTCCTCAGCGATCTCCCCGGCGATGTCCGCCGCCAGCGCGAGCTCGGCCTGGTATTCAAGGAGGGTCTGCCGGTCGCCGGAGAAGAACTCCATGTAAATGGAGGTATCGTCGACGCCCACTCTCCTGAGCAGCTCGGTGGCAGTGTTCAGGTACCCCTCGGGTCCGCAGGCGTAGACCTGCCGGCCGTTGGCGTCGGGCGCCACCTCATCGATCATGGCTGAGGTCAGCCGTCCGCTGAAGCCTTCCCAGTCCTCGGGCCGGCCGCGGTCACCCAGGGCGTAGAAGACCTTGATGCGCGAGTCCACGGAAGCGATGTAGGCCAGCTCCCGGTGGAAGGCAAAGCCGCCGGCTTCCGCGCCGTGGTAAAGCACCACCACGTTGGCGGTTCCCGGCAGGGAGTGGATGGTCCGCAGCATTGACATGATGGGGGTGATCCCGGCGCCGGCGGCCAGGAAGAGGTACCGGGCGCGCCGGTCGGCATCAGGCAGGTGGAACGCCCCCACGGGTCCCAGCATGTCCAGGACGGTGCCGGGCCTGACATTCTGGTGCACCCAGGGTGAAACCAGTCCGCCGGCGTCCTTCTTGACGGTGACGCTGAAGGTCCACGGCTCCGTGGGCGAACTGGACAGCGAGTAGCTGCGGTCCACGGGCTCCTGGTCCTCGCCGTTCACGGGGAAGGCGATGTTGACGTACTGCCCGGCACGGAACGCGAGAGGCGCACCGTCGGTGCGGCGGAACACGAACGTCATCATGCCGCCTGCCTCGGGGATGGTCTCGACGCATTCGGCCATGAATTCCTGCGGATGCCACGGGCCCAGGGCCTTGGCTGCGCTGGCGGGTCCTTCGATGCTGCCCATGACCCGGTTCCACGGCATTTCAAGGCCGCGGATGCGCTGCGGTTCCTGGACGGGCGTCTCAGTCAGGGCAACGTCAATCATGCCAAGTGCTCCTGCACCCGCTGGACGTACCAGTTGATGAAGGCCTCCACCTGGTATTCGCTCTTCATGTAGGGGCCGGGCTCGTAGGCGGGGCTGGCGGCACCCTGCTGGCACAGCTCAACGAATGCCTTGTCCTGGATGTTGGTCTGCTTCCAGGTGTAGGTCAGCTTGTCGAGGTCGTAGTCGACGCCTTCCTCGGCGTCGTCGGCCACCAGCCAGGTGGTGCGGACCAAGGACTGGTGCTCGTTGATGGGGAAGACGCCGAAGGTGATGACGTGGTCGCCCAGGAAGTGGAACCAGCTGTTGGGCTGCAGGTGCATGGAGCAGCGGCCCAGCCGGAAGTCCGGCAGGTCGCCGAGCAGCTTCTTGGAGAGCCTGCGGCCGTCGGCCGAGAACGATTCGCCTTCGCCGTCCAGGGATTCCCGGGAAATCCGGATGCCGGCAATGCGGGTATCGAGTTCCT
>Ga0308160_10002256_pt1 | contig 23943 bp, 18 predicted proteins | sample PhyFR1_FD_201036 | JGI IMG/M metagenome (GOLD analysis project Ga0308160, IMG submission 201036) | Phyllosphere microbial communities from UC Gill Tract Community Farm, Albany, California, United States - DLSLF.R1 | ecosystem: Host-associated > Plants > Phyllosphere > Unclassified | place: USA... | reverse complement strand
AGAGCAAACATCACCTCAATAATTAACAGCGGAATCATTTCCACAACGGAAATAAAATAAAAATTCCCAGTAATAATTAAGAAAATAAGAAAGAGGGAAAATATGATAGCGAAATTTATTATTGCAGATAGGGCTACAATAATTGGCAGGCATATACGAGGGAAATTTAATTTTTTTAACAACCCCGCACTCTCGATAAAAATGTTTTGGCTTCGACTAAGAATTTCAGAAAATAATCCCCATGTAATTATACCTACGCAAAGATAAACACTGTAAGAATATGTACCACCCGTGCCTGGAAGGCGCGTTTTCATGACTTGAGAAAAAATTAGCGTATAGACAAGAATCATTGACAATGGCTGTAAAATCAGCCATGTTGCGCCTAACATACTCATTTTATAACGAATTTGAAATTCTCTTTTTACACTACCAATAATGAAACTTCGATAACGATATATAGTCAATAATAACTCTCTCATCATTATTTTCCGCCAAGGAATTTCAATATTTCTGTCGTTTTTTCATTCATTAGGTTAATATTCCCTCTTGACTCTACATTCAGACGTACTACTGGCTCGGTATTTGATGTCCTTAGATTAAATCGCCAGTCTGGAAACTCAATACTGATACCATCAGTCAAATCAATCCGCAAGGCGTCAGGCTCATAAATATCCCTAATATCTTGTATTTTCTGAGAGGCATTGGTTAATTCACGATTAATTTCACCTGAAGCTGGATAGGCTTGAATGCGATCACCAACCAGTTGGCTCAATGTCTTCTCTTTGGCGGAAAGCAACGCAGCCACCAGCAGCCATGGGATCATCCCGCTGTCGCAATAGGCAAAATCACGGAAGTAATGGTGCGCACTCATCTCGCCGCCGTAGATAGCGTCTTCTTTACGCATCCGTTCTTTAATAAATGCATGGCCAGTTTTAGACATGACCGGAACACCCCCCGCTTGGTTAACAATATCAATAGTATTCCAGGACAAGCGAGGATCGTGGATAATCTTGGCCCCTGGGTTGGTGTGCAAGAAAGCCTGTGCCAGCAGCCCGACAATGTAATAACCTTCGATAAAACTCCCTTGCTCATCGAACAGGAAACAGCGGTCAAAGTCGCCATCAAAAGCAATGCCCATATCGGCCTGATGCGCCAGCACCGCTTTAGCCGTATCGTCACGGCATTCAGGTAATAATGGATTAGGGATACCGTTCGGGAAATTACCATCCGGCTGATGATGCACTTTCACAAAAGAGACAGGGATGTTGTCGCGCTTAAAACGGCGTTCAATCTCATCAATGACGTGCCCCGCCGCGCCGTTACCAGAGTTGATAACCAGCTTCATTGGCTTCAACGCCGTTGTATCGATATAACTCAATAGATGATTAACGTACTCGTTCAAGATCGTTATTTGCTGATAGCTACCGCGTTTGTTTGCTGCAACCGGAGGAAATGCATTGTCTTGCGCCAACTGTTTGATTGCCAGCAGGCCGGTATCGCCACTTATTGGCTGGGCGTTGGCGCGTACCAGTTTCATACCGTTGTAATTCATTGGGTTATGACTTGCGGTCACTTCTATCCCGCCATCCATGCCAAGATGGAAAGTAGCAAAATAGACCTCTTCGGTTCCGCTCACGCCAATGTCATACACATCAGCACCTGCATCTTGCAGCCCATTCGCTAACGCCAACTTAAGAGCTTCGCTGCTAAGGCGCACGTCCCCACCGACAATCACGCGTAACGGCTTAAGATATTCCCCATAAGCTCGGCCGATGCGGTAGGCAATATCTTCGTTCAGCTCTTCACCAAGTTGGCCACGAATATCATATGCTTTAAAACAGGTTAGGCTATTCATTAAAACCTCAAAATTTAGCAACGACCGTAATGATCTTTGATACGAATAATGTCATCGTTCCCTAAATAAGAACCCGCCTGCACTTCAATCAGTTCCAAAGGTATATTACCTGGGTTTTCTAAACGGTGAACCACGCCAATGGGAATGAATGTCGACTGATTTTCAGTCAATAGAAAAGTTTTATCTCCGGTTGTCACTCTGGCCGTACCTGCAAGCACCACCCAATGCTCAGTACGATGATGGTGTATCTGCAAGGAAAACGCTTCGCCTGGGTTCACGGTTATGCGGTTTACACAGAAACGTTTTTCGGCGACCAAGATATCGCAGATGCCCCATGGCCGGTAAACTTCACGATGTCTTCTATATTCGCTACGATTGTGTTTTTTCAGATATTCAACTACTTTTTTGACATCCTGTACCTTTGATTTATCAACCACCAGTACAGCATCCTTGGTATTAACAATCACCAGATTATCGACGCCAACAGCAGCCACCAATTTTTCATCGGTATTGATATAACAGTCATGAGTGTTATGCAGGAAGGTATCACCAGTTAATGCATTGCCGGCCTCATCCTTCGGGCTGACTTCCCACAAAGCAGACCATGATCCAACATCACTCCATCCAGCATCTAGCGGTATCATGACGGCATCCTGGGTTTTCTCCATCACCGCATAATCGATCGATTCATCAGGGCAGCACGCAAAAGCGTCTTGTTTAACGTTGATGAAATTCTTATCGCCCCCGGTATCACTCAGAGCGTGCTGGCAGGCAGCCAAAATATCTGGACGAAATTTCTCCAATTCTTCTAAATAGCGCTTGGCACGGAACATGAACATACCGCTGTTCCAAAAATATTCTCCAGAATCCACGTAATTTTGGGCGGTGGCAAGATCGGGTTTTTCGACAAAACGCTTTACGCAAGTCGCAGAAACATGCTCACCCCAGCTTTCGCCACGCTGGATATAGCCATATCCTGTTTCCGGCCCAGTGGGCACAATACCGAATGTCACCAGGCTTTGCCCCGCAGCAAAAGCCTGTGCTGCCTCGATAGCCGCATGAAACGCCCCAATATCCTTGATGATATGATCTGCCGCCAAGACCAACATGATGGGATCGTGCCCTTGCGCAAGGGCGTTTAGTGCTGCCAGCGCGATCGCTGGCGCAGTATTGCGTCCTACCGGTTCCAAGATGATGTTGTGTGACAACATGTCGATTTGACGCAGTTGTTCAGCCACCATAAAGCGGTGATCCTGGTTACAGATGACGACAGGTTCACTGATCTCAACACCATCAAGGCGGTTTAATGTTTCCTGCAACATTGAATGGAAGCTATGCAAACGCAGAAATTGCTTTGGATGAAGTTCACGGGACATCGGCCACAAACGGCTACCAGTGCCGCCTGCCATAATTACAGGTAATAACATTTCTAATCCTTTATCACGGTCCGTAAAATAACCTAAAAATACAATAAATTAAATAAATATCACTGTGTGTATGTGCGCATTCTTAACGCGGCTAGCGGGCTGAAACTTCAAGCATGTCAAACGACGAATGGGCTACCCGTAGCTCAACAAGCCACAGCTTACCCCACCAGCAGGCAAGCTACCGCCCTTGGCTCAACAGCTACCAACCAACTGACAGTCAATGTGTTACTTATTATCCCCCAGCCTGTTTGGCTCCGAGTAAAATCAGCACAAGTTGTCGTGTGATTGGCATCGAGACAGGCTATAGAGAGAGTAAACGCAATAAATTTTTTTTACTCAGTATGCTACCATCTTGCCCATCAAAACACCTGCCTATCATTCGTTATTTCAGGGCTATGTGAAATAGGCGTTCAGTAAATATGCAAATTTATATTTCGCTATAAAAATAATAAACATCATGTAGTTATGGTGCAATTCGTGCATTTTGAAATCAAAAATCAGGATACTTCTTAAAACGCATGAACGCAACCGCGTTGCCCGTAAAGGGGAAGATGAGAGGAGACGAAGAACGGCGAATGTACCATTGTATTCCACACCTTGGTCAAAACAAACGCCTGCTTTTTCCTAAACTTTCCTGATTGAAGTTGAATTTTCCCGCTGCAACACTCATCATTCCTATGCGGCATAAGCCGTCTAACTTGCAGGTGAAATTAGGCGTATGGAATGGATCGCAGATCCAACAATTTGGATCGGCTTGGCCACTTTGGTGGTGCTTGAAATCGTTCTGGGTATAGATAACCTTATCTTTATCGCCATTCTGGCGGAAAAATTACCAAAAAAACAAAGAGATAAAGCTCGCCTTATCGGCCTGCTGATCGCATTGCTAATGCGGCTGGCGCTACTGGCCTCCATTTCCTGGTTGGGCACACTTACCCAACCGATGTTTGTGGTTGCTGCATACTCCTTCAGTGGCCGTGATCTCATTATGCTGTTCGGCGGGTTATTCCTGTTGTTCAAAGCCACCACGGAATTGCACGAACGGCTGGAAGGCAAGGATCAAGTACAACAAGAGTCACGCAAAGGCGCTCGTTTCTGGCCAGTGGTGGCGCAAATTGTGGTGCTGGATGCCGTCTTCTCGCTCGATTCGGTGATCACTGCCATTGGCATGGTCGATCATCTGGCCGTGATGATGATTGCGGTTTGTATCGCCATCGGCCTGATGTTGCTGGCCAGTAAGCCGTTGACTCATTTCGTCAACGCTCATCCCACTATCGTCATTCTGTGTCTGAGTTTCCTGCTGATGATCGGCTTTAGCCTGGTCGCCGAAGGCTTAGGCTATCTTATTCCGAAGGGCTATCTGTATGCAGCGATCGGTTTCTCGGTAATGATTGAAGCATTGAACCAACTGGCACAATTCAACCGCCGACGCTTTCTATCCCGGGTGCGGCCATTACGCGAGCGCACCGCAGAAGCGGTGCTGCGCATGCTGAGCGGCAAGCATGAAGAAGCGGAGCTTGACAGCCATTACGCCAGTTTGCTGGTCGATAGCGCAAGCGGTGAAGTTTTTAACCAGCAAGAACGGCATATGATCGAGCGTGTGATGGGGATGGCGCAGCGCACGGTCAGCAGTATCATGACCTCCCGCCATGACGTGGAATATCTCGAACTGAACGATCCACAGGAAAAGTTGACCCAACTGCTGGAGAAAAACCAGCATACGCGCATCGTGGTAGTAGAAAATAGTGCCAGTGACGAACCTCTGGGTGTCATTTATACCATTGACGTGCTGAAACAACAGTTAGCCCAGGTACCGCTGGCGTTACGCTCGCTGGTGCGCCAGCCGCTGATTTTCCCCGAACAGCTCACATTACTGAGCGCGTTGGAGCAGTTCCGTCAGGCGCAGACGCACTTTGCTTTTGTGGTCGATGAGTTCGGTTCGGTTGAAGGCATTGTCACCTTGACCGACGTCATGGAAACCATCGCCGGTAACCTGCCGGAGGACGGTGAAGAAATTGACGCACGGCATGACATTCAGCAAAACGAAGACGGTAGCTGGACGGCCAACGGCTATATGCCACTGGAAGATCTGGTGCTGTATCTGCCGCTGTCGCTGGAAGAAAAGCGTGAATATCATACACTGGCGGGCCTGCTGATGGAGCATAGCCAGCGCATTCCGCAGGAAGGAGAACACCTGTGCATCGGGGACTACCTGTTTGAACCGCTGGAAGTCAACAGCCACCGTGTTTTGAAGGTGAAAATTACCCCGTTGTCGCCGCCAGAACCTGATGATGAAACCTGACAAAAGCCGGGATACTGACCAGGGAGGGATTAAAGCTTATCGAGCAGCTTTTTCAGATCCTGGCCTTCACGCGAGTCCTTATTCTTTTCAACCCAATTACTTAGCGCGTTCTTGGCTCGGTTCTCCAACGTTTTATGTAGTATCTGTTCGACTTGTAGCTGGTAGTTGAGCTGTGCCCAGGGACCGTATACCCGCAAAGGAATTGACGTTTTTCGCAACTGTTCGATCAGGTCACTGCGGCCCTGCCAGCCGCCGGTCACCCGCACGTTGAGCGCCATGTCACACTGTTTGCCCATCATATTGACGGTGCCGCTGCCATCCAGACTCAGCAGGGGAGACTGAGCATTCATCTCGCTGATTTTCACCCTGCCTTGGTTCAGGCTGGCCTTCGCCGCTAGCTGTGCAACGGCGGTATAATGCGGGTAAGTGTCCTGCCCACGTACGCTGCTGTCGCTGCGTGCCACGACCTGCTGGACCAACTGTTGCACATTCAAGCCATGCAGTTGCCCCTCCTGCATCGCCAACTGGGCGCTACCGCGCCAGCGATGTATAAAAGAAGGTAACGTGAGGCGATCGCCGGTCAGTTCCCCCTGCATGCTGAATTTGCCACTCATGACCTGCGGCATATCAAAAGCTTTGAGCAGCGTACCCAGTTCAACCTGCTTCAATAGGGGCTGTAGGGCGATGATCGGCTTATCGCCACGCGCATCCAGCGAACCGGGCAAGGAAAAACGCCCATCGGCCAGTTGGCCTGAAAGTTTATGCAGCCTGAGCAGCCCTCGCTGGTTATCGGCCTGAACGGCTAGTTGGGCGATATTCATACCGCGATAGGTCAATTGATCGACTTGCATAATGAGCTGTGCGTTGAAATCGCGCAGTGCAGCCAGATCCTGTTGCTGGTCATCAATTTGGCTGGCGATAACCGGCGCGGAGGACGTCACCTGCGGTTCAGACGAACTCGTGCGGGATTGCCAGCCAGAAAGTGCATCCAAATTGAGATTGGCCGAGGACCAGTTCATTACCAACGCTGGCACCTCCGCCACAGTCGCGCTGACATCGCCGGTGAACTGATTGTCGTTGGCACTGATACTCACCGGGTTGAACACAATATGCGGTGGCGTTTGTTGATAAGCCACCTGCGCGTGGCCTTCACCTTTGATGCCGCCATTCAAGATATCCGCCCCTGCCAACAGGTAATTGAACCGGGTTAGCTTCGCGTTGATCTGGCGCGGGTAGTGTTGTAAATCGATATCGGCCGCCATCGTGAAGGTCAAATCGCGCTGATCACGATTTATCCGGCTGGAAAGCGCCATTTGCACCTGACGCTGGTCATTTTGTTGCAGGGTGAGATTGATGTCCCTGACGTTGATCTGTTCATCATTGGCGCGCTGCCAAATCAGCAGGCTATCCACGATCCGCAGATTATCAATACCCAATTTCCACGGTGTGTCTACTGACTCAGCGACAGGGTCAACTGGCGCGATAGGGGCATCAACCGGAGGCTGTTCTTCACTGTCCGGCGTTAGGCGGATAACAGCATTTTTCAACATCACTTGTTTGACAAACAGGTGGTGAGACAACAGCGGCAACAGTTTGACATCAAGGCGCATATTCTCAGCGCTCACCAATGGCGCTTGAGCCCCTGGCGCGGTCAGCGTTATGTGGCCAGAAAGAATGCTCAACTGCGGCCAAATATGCCAGCGTAGATCGCCGGCGAGCATTAACTGATAGCCGCTATTTTGTTCGACTTTCTTAACCATATAGGCGCGAAAATCATTAGGATTAACTAAGAGCACCAACGCGGACATTCCCGCAACCAATACAACCAGTAAGATCACCAATGCCGTCAGTAGTCTTCTCATACCACCCGCCTTTAGTCTTTGTCGATTCGACTCGCCACAGCGCCTTGCTGATCGCGGTATTTGGCATCCTGGCGGCTGTTGTAGGGACGCGCAGCTGGCCCAGATAAGGGTTCAAAACTCAGGGCACCGATCAACATCCCAGGGCGTAACGCCAGCGGTAACTTACCTGAATTATAGAACTCCAGCACAATGCACCCCTGCCAACCGGGATCGATACGGTGCGCCGTAACGTGTACCATCAGTCCCAGACGCGCCAGAGAAGAGCGGCCATCCAACCAGCCGACCAGATCATTTGGCAATGTCACGGATTCAAATGTTACCGCCAGCGCCAGTTCACCTGGGTGCAGGAAGAAAGCCTCTCCTTCCGGCAAGACGATCTCGTCGCTCATCACGCGATCAAGCGCGGCGCTGACTTCATTTTTCGGGCCGCTAAGATCAATAAAGGCGGCAGTGTGACCAAGGAACACCCGGAACTGATTGCCCAAGCGGACATCCACTGTGGCCCCGTTAATGCGCTCAATCGGCGGACGCGGCGAAATCACCAGTTTTCCGTTATCCAGCCAGGCTTCTATATCGCGGTCACATAGTCTCATCTCTTTTCTCCATCAAAGCGCGTAGCTAAACGAAAATTGCCACACCACGGGCGAAAGATCTACGTCAGGGTGTAAATAGTTTGCTACCAGCAGGGAAGACAATTTTTCAACCGTTAAACAGCATTATTGAAAAAATTGACTGATTTTGGCTTTCAGAATATCGATCGCTATACGGTTCTTGCCGCCTCGCGGCACAATAATGTCGGCATATTGCTTGGAAGGTTCGATAAACTGTAGGAACATCGGACGCACAGTTTTCTGATATTGCGCCATCACCGAATCCATCGAACGACCACGTTCATTCACATCGCGCTTCATGCGGCGCATAAGGCAAATGTCCAACGGAGTATCGACGAAGATCGAGAAATTCATTTCCTGGCGTAGGCGAATGTCTGTCAGCAATAAGATCCCTTCCAGAATGATCACCTTTTTAGGCTCCAGGTGCCCAGTCTCTTTCTTGCGCGTGTGCTCAGCATAGCTGTACAGTGGCACTTCTATCGCCTGGCCTGATTTCAGCATTTGCAAATGCTGGAACAGCAGGTTGTGATCCATGGCGCTGGGGTGGTCGTAATTGGTTTTAATCCGTTCTTCCATGGTCAGATGCGTTTGGTCTTTGTAATAACTGTCTTCAGGGATCACGCCGATATGTTCATCACCTACCTGTTCGCGGAGTTCACGATATAACGTACTGGCAATGAGGCTTTTTCCAGAGGCAGATGCGCCAGCTATACCAATAATGACGCACTGATGCGGCTTGTCAGTCATAAAATTAACGACCTGATTTCGTAGTGTAAAAAAGGGGGGAACTAAACGCGCCAATTATAGGGAGTCAGCGGACTTTACGCCACTCTCTCGACACCATCAATTACAGCGCGCGGAACGCAATCTCCGAAGGGATCGCCTCTCCCTGCCAATACAACTGCGCAGCAACGCGGCCAGCAAGCTGGCGATACAACTCAGTGAACGGGCTGTTCGGGCGGCTGATCACTGTTGGCGCACCGCGATCCAAATCTTCACGCAACGAAATATGCAGCGGCATCTGCCCCAGCAGGCGGCTGTGGTATTTCTTCACCAGCTTTTCCGCCCCGCCGGTGCCAAAGATCGGTTCATGATGGCCACAGTGGCTGCAAATATGCACGCTCATGTTTTCTACAATGCCCAATACCGGCACCTGCACTTTCTCAAACATCACGATGCCCTTGGCCGCATCCAGCAGCGCGATGTCCTGCGGCGTGGTGACTACCAGCGCGCCGGTCACCGGAATAGTCTGCGACAACGTTAATTGGATGTCGCCGGTACCCGGCGGCATGTCTAGCACCAGATAATCCAGATCTGGCCACAAGGTATCCTGCAACAACTGCATCAGTGCCTTGCTGGCCATCGGCCCACGCCACACCATAGCGCGATCATCACTGACCAGATAGCCGATGGAGTGTGTCGCCAAGTCATGCACCCTAATCGGTACCATATGTTGACCATCCGGCGAAGTCGGACGCTCATGCACGGTACCCAACATAGTGGGGATCGACGGGCCGTAGATGTCGGCATCTAGCAGGCCGACGTTGGCACCTTCGGCGGCCAACGCCAATGCCAAGTTGACGGCGGTGCTGGATTTCCCTACCCCACCTTTACCGGAACTGACGGCAATAATATTGCGTACGCCTTTAACGCCAGGCTGACCATTGGCCCGCTTCATCGTGGCGATATCATGCTTGAGCTGCCAGTCAATGACGCTGGCCCCGGTCACGCGTAGCAATTCGCCACCCACGTGCTGCTTCAGCGCCTCAAAGCCGCTGCGCCAGGCAAATGGCAGGATCAATTCAATATGCAGCACACCGTCGAGCAACACGCAATGATGGATGGCCTTCAGTACGGTCAGATTGTTTTTTAACGTTGGGTGCTCAAAGGCGGCCAATACACCGGTCACCAAGGCACGCAGAACTTCGGAGTTGCTTGGCTCAGGGGATTTCGCATTCATCCCGGCTCCTTGATTTTAAATGAGGCACTGGTGGCAAGCATACCAGAACTGCCGCACGGCTGGCGCACATAACTTGCAAGAAACCACCCTAGCCGCAAAGAGCCTAATCGGTTAACATCAAAGGCCCTTTTTATTCAACAGAAAGCAAGTTCTCACTATGGCTCAAGTCGCGAAAAAATTATTGGTGACGTGCGCGCTACCTTACGCAAATGGCTCCATCCATCTCGGCCACATGCTCGAGCACATCCAGGCAGATATCTGGGTTCGTTACCAACGAATGCGCGGCCACGAGGTTTATTTCATCTGTGCAGACGATGCGCACGGTACGCCAATCATGCTGAAAGCACAGCAATTGAGCATTAAGCCGGAGGAAATGATCGCGGAAATGAGCCAAGAACACCAACAGGATTTCGCCGGTTTTAACATCAGCTATGACAACTATCATTCAACCCATAGTGATGAAAACCGTGAGCTGTCGAACCTGATTTACACTCGCCTGAAGGAAAACGGCTTCATCAAGAAGCGCACCATCTCCCAGTTGTACGATCCAGAGAAAGGCATGTTCCTACCTGACCGTTTCGTGAAAGGCAACTGCCCAACATGCAAAGCAGCGGATCAATACGGCGATAACTGCGAAGTGTGCAGCGCAACCTATAGCCCGACCGAACTGATCGCGCCAAAATCTGTGATTTCCGGCGCTACACCAGTGATGCGTGATTCCGAGCATTTCTTCTTCGACTTGCCTGGGTTTAGCGCAATGCTACAAGCATGGACCCGTTCTGGTGCACTGCAAGAGCAGGTGGCGAACAAGATGCAGGAGTGGTTCGAGTCGGGTCTACAGCAGTGGGACATCTCCCGCGATGCGCCATACTTCGGCTTCGAAATCCCAGATGCACCGGGCAAATATTTCTACGTCTGGCTGGACGCGCCCATCGGTTACATGGGGTCTTTCAAAAATTTGTGCGACAAGCGCAGTGATGTGGATTTCGACGAGTTCTGGTGTAAAGACGCCAGCACCGAGCTGTATCACTTTATCGGCAAAGACATCGTTTATTTCCATAGCCTGTTCTGGCCAGCGATGCTGGAAGGTAGCCACTTTCGCAAACCAACCAACCTCTTCGTGCACGGCTACGTGACCGTGGACGGTGCCAAAATGTCTAAATCACGCGGTACCTTTATTAAAGCTGGGACTTATCTACAGCATCTGGATGCTGACTGTCTGCGTTATTATTACGCCGCTAAGTTGTCTTCGCGCATCGACGATATCGACCTGAACCTGGAAGATTTCGTGCAGCGTGTGAATACCGATATCGTCAACAAGGTGGTCAACCTGGCGTCCCGCAACGCCGGCTTTATCAGCAAGCGTTTTGGCGGTCAATTGGCCGATAAACTGGCTGATCCGGCGCTCTATCACACCTTCGTCGATGCGGCAGAGCGTATTGGTGACGCCTACGCCAGCCGCGAATTCAGCCGTGCGATCCGCGAAATCATGGCGCTGGCCGATCTGGCCAACCGCTATGTGGATACGCAAGCGCCGTGGGTAGTGGCGAAGGAAGCAGGCCGCGATACCGACCTACAGACCATCTGCTCGATGGGCATCAACCTGTTCCGCGTGCTGATGACCTATCTGAAACCGGTGCTGCCAATGTTGGCTACGCGCAGCGAAGCCTTCCTCAACACCGAACTGCGCTGGGATACACTTCAGCAGCCGCTGCTGGGACATCAGATCAACGTGTTCAGCACTTTATTCAAGCGTATCGATCTCGACCAGGTAAACCACATGGTCAACGCCTCGAAAGAAGATATGACCGTTGTCCAACCGGTGGGCATCCCGTTAGCTGATGATCCGATTCAGAGTACCATCACCTTTGATGATTTCGCCAAGGTGGATATGCGCATCGCGCTGATCACCCGCGCCGAGTTTGTCGCAGGCTCTGACAAACTGCTGAAACTGCAACTGGATCTAGGGGGCGAATCACGCCAGATCTTCTCCGGCATCCGTGCTGCCTATCCAGACCCGCAAGCACTGGAAGGCCGTTTAACCATCATGGTCGCCAACCTGGCACCCCGCAAAATGCGCTTTGGCATCTCCGAAGGCATGGTGATGGCGGCAGGTTCAGGGGGGAAAGAAATCTTCCTGCTCAGCCCAGACAGCGGCGCCCAACCGGGCATGCCGGTTAAATAACTGTGCTATTGCCTGTTGCAAGGGCCGAGCATGCTTGGCCTTTTCGTCCACCGGGGTTGGCCCTCGGTCACGCGTGATGCTGCCGTTCATTACCCGCTACCTTAGCGAGCGCATAGCGAGAATTCATGGTGTGGGCGGTGGCATTACTCATGGGCTTAATTGTATGATAAATATGTTAATTAAACAGGCAATGGAGTATAACCAAGGTGTTTAAGCTCTGCTGGAAATACCTAAGGGCAATCGCCCTTATCTACCTCTGTCTGTTCACCGGTGATGCCTTGGCGGCACTGCTGCCCATCGCCATTCCCGGCAGCATCATCGGCATGTTGCTGCTGTTCACCCTGCTCTCCCTACAAATCCTGCCAACAAAATGGGTCAAACCCGGCTGCCAGTTGCTGATCCGCTACATGGTGCTGCTGTTCGTGCCGATCGGCGTAGGCATCATGAAATATTCCCCCCAGATCATCGCTAACCTCGGCCCACTGGTCATTTCCTGCCTGGTCAGCACGCTGCTAGTGCTGGTGGTGGTCGGTTACAGCGCCCATTATTTCCAGCGCCAGCGCCGCATTGTCAGTAAGCCAGACGAGGCGGAGGAAGGGAAATGATCCATGAAATCTGGTGGTCACTGCCATTGACGCTGGCGGTCTATTTTGCCGCCCGCAGGCTGGCACAGTGGCTTAACACGCCGCTGCTCAACCCACTGCTGGTTTCCATAGCGGTGATTATTCCGCTGCTGCTACTGGCCGACATATCCTACCCACGCTATTTTCAGGGCAGTAAAATTCTCAATGATTTGCTGCAACCGGCGGTAGTGGCACTGGCCTTCCCACTGTATGAGCAGTTGCACCAGATCCGCGCCCGCTGGAAGTCAATCATCGCGGTATGCTTTATCGGTAGTATGACCGCAATGATCAGCGGTGTCGTCATTGCACTATGGCTGGGCGCTACACCAGAAATCACCGCTTCAGTGATGCCGAAATCGGTTACCACGCCTATCGCCATGGCAGTGGCGCAATCGCTTGGCGGCATTCCGGCAATCAGCGCAGTCTGCGTGATGTTCGCCGGTGTTCTCGGTGCGGTGTTCGGGCATGCGCTATTCAACATGCTGAAAATCATCCCCCCTTTGGCGCGTGGGCTGGCGATGGGTACGGCATCCCATGCGCTCGGAACAGCGCGCTGCGCGGAGGTGGATTACCAAGAAGGGGCTTTCAGTTCTCTGGCGCTGGTGATCTGTGGGATCATCACCTCGCTGCTGGCCCCCATCCTATTCCCGGTGCTGCTGCGTTTGTGCGCCTGACAGCAGTAAAAATTGCCAGTAATCTCACATTAAAATGTTTTATCGCCGTCATTTCATCAATAAAAGATGACTTAATCACATTTCTATCTGATCGAGCTACCTAGCATGTTATCCCGTTAACCTGTTGAGAGACTTTTTATGCACCTACGTTTTCACAGTGCCTTCGGTAAATTGCCTGCAACATTGCAATCCGCCTTGCGGCCATATATCGCTGCACCTGACTTTCCGGCGATGTTGACGGCTGAGCAAACAGCGGCGATCCGCCAGCTCAGCGGGCTGGATGATGATGCTCTGGCATGTGCCCTACTGCCTTTGGCAGCAGCTTACTCGTTAGCGCCAATATCACATTTCAACGTGGGTGCCATCGCCCAAGGGCAAAGCGGTAATCTGTATTTTGGTGCCAACATGGAATTCAGCGGGGTACCGATGCAGCAAACCGTGCATGCCGAGCAATCTGCGGTGATCCATGCTTGGCTACGCGGTGAAACAGCGCTGGTTGCCATCACTGTCAACTACAGGCCGTGCGGCCACTGCCGCCAGTTTATGAATGAGCTGAACAGCGGCGCTGGCCTACAAATCCGTCTGCCGGGTGCTGAACCGACAACACTGGCGGATCACCTGCCGGATGCCTTTGGCCCGAAAGATCTGGGCATCGCCACACTGCTGATGGATCAGATCAATCACGGTTATCAATTGACACTGACTGATAAGTTGGCGCTGGCGGCGGCCAATCAAAGCTATGCGCCGTACAGCAACGCCCACAGCGGCCTGGCGTTGGCAGCGGAAGATGGCCGGGTGTATGCGGGTCGCTATGCTGAAAACGCCGCCTTTAACCCAAGTCTGCCGCCGTTGCAGGCCGCACTGATCCTGTTCAACCTCCTAGGCGGTGACTGTATGAAAATCCGCCGCGCGGTGCTGGCCGAACCGCAGAGTGCTATCCTTAGCCAATGGGATATGACCCGCGCCACTCTGGCAGCGCTAGGTTGCCACAACGTTAGCCGCGTCAGCTTTTGAAAGCCAATAACAAAACCGCTATTTCGCAACAAATGCTGTACATATTCTCCCTATCTTTTAGGATCAGCCAACAATAAAATTATTTGATACGCAAAAAGTGAAACTAATGGAACACGAAAACAAACGCCCTCTTTACATCCCTTACGCCGGCCCAATTTTGCTGGAGTCTCCGCTGCTTAACAAAGGCAGTGCTTTCACCGAGGAAGAACGTAGCCACTTCAATCTGCATGGCCTGTTGCCAGAAGCGGTAGAAACTATCGAAGAACAAGTTGAGCGCGCTTATCGCCAATACCAGGATTTTAAAAACGACAACGACAAGCACCTCTATCTGCGCAATATTCAGGACACCAACGAAACGCTGTTTTATCGCCTGCTAGACTCGCACCTAAGCGAGATGATGCCGATCATCTACACGCCAACGGTCGGTGAAGCCTGTGAGCACTTTTCTGATATCTACCGCCGCGCGCGAGGGCTGTTCATCTCCTACCCGAACCAAAACCGCATCGATGACATGCTACAAAATGCCACTAAGCAAAACGTTAAGGTGATCGTCGTCACCGATGGTGAGCGTATTCTCGGCCTCGGCGACCAAGGCATCGGCGGCATGGGCATTCCGATCGGCAAGTTATCACTGTACACCGCCTGCGGCGGCATTAGTCCGGCCTACACGCTACCGGTGGTGCTAGATGTCGGCACCAACAACCCGCAGCGCCTCAACGATCCGCTGTACATGGGCTGGCGTCATCCGCGTATCTCTGGCGACGAATACCACGCCTTTGTCGAAGCGTTTATTCAAGCAGTCAAGCGCCGCTGGCCGAACGCTTTGTTGCAGTTCGAAGACTTCGCGCAGAACAATGCCACCCCATTGCTTAACCGCTACCGTGACGAAATCTGCTGCTTCAACGATGACATTCAAGGCACCGCCGCAGTCACGCTCGGTAGCTTGATCGCCGCCAGCCACGCCGCCGGTAGCCAGTTGCGCGCCCAAACGGTGACCTTCCTAGGCGCAGGCTCCGCAGGCTGCGGCATTGCCGAGCAGATCATCGCGCAAATGAAGTCTGAAGGGCTAAGCGAAGACGAAGCGCGCGCCCGTATATTCATGGTTGACCGCTTCGGCTTGCTGACTGACAAGCTGCCTAACCTGCTGGAGTTCCAGAGCAAGCTGGTGCAAAAGCACGAAAACCTGACCACCTGGCAGACAGAGAGCAAGGCCATTTCGCTGCTGGATGTGGTACGCAACGCCAAGCCGACCATTCTGATCGGCGTGTCCGGCCAGCCTGGCTTGTTCACCGAAGAACTGATCCGCGAAATGCACCAGCACTGCGCCCGCCCGATTGTGATGCCGCTGTCCAACCCAACCTCCCGTGTGGAAGCCCGCCCAGAAGACATCATCAACTGGACTGAAGGTGCCGCATTGGTGGCGACCGGTAGCCCGTTCGCCCCGGTGACCTACCAAGCGCAGCAGTTCCCAATCGCCCAGTGCAACAACGCTTACATCTTCCCAGGCATCGGGCTGGGCGTATTGGCCTCCGGTGCCACCCGCGTCACCGACGCCATGCTGATGGCTGCCAGCCGCGCGCTGGCCGACTGTTCGCCACTGGCCACTGATGGCCACGGCGCACTATTGCCGAATATCGATGATATTAAGGGGGTATCAAAATGCATCGCGATGGCGGTGGGCAAAGCGGCGCAGTTGCAGGGCGTGGCGATGGTCACCTCTGAAGATGTGCTATCGAAAGCTATCGAGCATAACTTCTGGCGGCCACAGTACCGCAGCTACAAGCGTACCTCGTTTTGATCTTGGCGCTCAAAAGCCCCAGGCTCGGTATGTGGGCTGGTAACCTTGGACAGCTTGCCTCAGCCAGCCAGGTAAAGTAGCCTTGAGCCCTCTCTTTTAGCCACTGAGCGCATTAAGCAATAACATGTGGAAACGCCTGATCATCACCTTATTCATCATCATTGCGCTGTTGATGCTCGCGGCTATCGCACTTGACCGTTGGATAAGCTGGAAAACGGCACCTTACGTTTATGACGACCTACAGAGCCTGCCCTATCGCCAAGTAGGCATGGTGCTCGGTACTGCCAAGTATTACCGCACCGGCGTTATTAACCAGTATTACCGCTATCGCATCCAGAGGGCGATTAATGCTTACAACAGCGGCAAGGTGCAATATCTGTTGCTGAGCGGTGACAACGCCCAACAAAGCTATAACGAGCCAATGACCATGCGCCGCGATCTGATCGCTGCTGGCGTAGCACCGAGCGATATCGTGCTGGATTACGCCGGTTTCCGCACGCTGGACTCCATCGTGCGCACCCGCAAAGTGTTCGACACCAACGATTTCATTATTATCACCCAGCGTTTCCACTGCGAGCGGGCGCTGTTTATCGCCCTGTATAGGGGGATTCAAGCGCAGTGCTATGCGGTGCCTTCACCGAAAGACATGATGACGGTTCGCGCCCGTGAAATTTTCGCCCGCATCGCGGCACTCACCGACTTGTACATCCTCAAGCGCGAACCACGCTTTCTCGGCCCGCAGCTCCCGATCGTCGCCATACACAGCGTGCCGGAGGATGCCCAAGGCTACCCGGCGGTCTCACCGGAACAATTGGTTGAATTGGAGCACATGCTGGCGCAAGAAAAGCACAAGGCCAAACAGCCCTGATAGGCACAACCGCAGCCATGCGGTGGAGGGGGTCTGCAAGGTAGAGAAATGCTTTTTAGCCTGTTTGTTCCAATGCCAAATCTCAGTGCTGATTTTTGGGTCTATTGTTGCTCGCAGCCCTCAGCGTCAAGCTGCGCCATAGCCATTCTGCCGGCCCTTGGGAAAAATAGCACAACCAGAGGTGTGAAAACAGCAGGTTAGCCAGCCATACCAGCGGTACAAACGCCAGCAGTTGCAACCGGTCGAACTGCTGATACAAAGCGAAGCGGTAAAACAATGTGGTGCAGATCAGCGTCTGCAAGAGATAGTTGCTCAGCGCCATGCGCCCAACCTGCGACAGCCAATGGACGATGCGCCAACGCGACAGCGTTGCCCAGTACCCGTAACACAGTGCCAGATAGCCCATCGCCTGCAACGGTGCGCTCAGTTCACGCGGCACTTGCAGTAAAAAGCCGCTCCAACGGTAACCCCAGTGCAGATGCCATTGCAGCGCCACTGCGGGCAATTGGATAACCAATGAAATCGCTATCAGCCACACGGCCTGCTGGCGATAGTCACCCGGTGAATAGCTGCCACGCAACCAGCCACTGCGCATCAACCCGGCACCAAATAACATCAACCCCGCCAGTTCCCAGCCGTATTGCACGCCGATGACCAACAGGCTGGAAGACAGCAGGTCGGCGCGATGACACCAGGCATCGAAACCGCCCCGCAGCTTCCAAATTTTTTCATACTGCAACTCAGCAACGCCGGGCTGCCAAAAGTCCCCTGGTTCGCCGGGTGAAATAAAGCCCAACACGAGCAGCACCCCCACACCGCACAGGTACAGCACCATGCCGGTTTTCAGCAGTTGGGCTGACTCTTTAGCATCACGGATCATACGCCAGCACAGCAGGCCAATCAGGCCGTAAGCCAGCAAGATATCGCCATCCCACAGTAAGATCGCATGGCCGAGACCAAACAGTACCAGCCACGACAGCCGAGCGCGTATCCAGTTTTTGCCGCGCCGCAACAGCATCTGTAGCCCAGCACCGAACAACAGCGCAAACATGGCCAGGAATTTGGCCTGGGCGAAAATATCCAGTAGCGCCCAGCTCCAAGCATCACGCGATGAAGGCATCCCCAGATAGGCCGGGTTCAAGTAGGCCGCCTTAGGCAGACCAAACGCGCAGATATTCAGCAATAAGATGCCGAAAATGGCGATACCACGTACACAGTCCAGCGTGGCGATACGGGGCAATGTGTCACTGTTCATTTCTATGCCGCTGTATTTCAATCATTAAAAAGGCACCGAGAGGTGCCTGTAGGCTAGGCGCTAAGCCCCGCTCAATAATCCATTACTTTTGGCAATAACGCACCGCACGCAGGAACTCCTGACGCGTATTCTGGCTGGATTTAAACAGCCCGCCTAGCGCGGTGGTAGCCGTCGCACTGGTGGCGTCACGGATGCCGCGAGCCTTAACACAATAATGGACTGCATCAATAGATACCGCGACGTTATTAGTACCCAGCAGGGTCTGCAAAGCCACCAGGATTTGCTGGGTCAGACGTTCCTGCACCTGTGGACGCTGGGAAAAGAACCGAACAATGCGGTTGATTTTCGACAGACCGATCACCGCGTCTTTTGGGATATAGGCCACCGTTGCCTTGCCATCGATAGTGATAAAGTGGTGCTCACAAGTGCTGGTCAGCGTAATGTCGCGCACCGTCACCATTTCGTCCACCTGCATCTTGTTCTCAATAACGGTGATTTTTGGGAAATTGGCGTAATCCAGGCCGGAAAAAATCTCATCGACGTACATTTTAGCAATGCGGTGTGGCGTTTCTGCCAGGCTGTCATCAGACAGATCGAGATTGAGCAGTTGCATGATTTCCGTCATGTGCTCTTTAATCCGGCGTTTACGCGTTTCGCGATCCAACACATCCCCCCACAACGGGGTTTCCAAGCCACAGGCTTCCAGCGCTGCATGAACCAGCGCAGCTTCTTTACTGAGTCGTGATGTCATTTATATTCTCCAACGAACCTCACCCCGCCGATGCCCCTATTGCAGCACGGTAAGCGGATGGCTGACTTTCCTAGTGGCAGAGTTCCGGTAGCTGATACGTAACCCGGTCAAAATTTCGTTCCACTGTAGAGGAGCGTGTGGTGATTATCCAGTCATTGTGTTGCCTCTTCGCTCGATACTCCTTTACCCACGCAGTTTCGGAACCAACGCATCCCGCAGTCCATCGCCCAACAGATTGAATGCCAGCACGCTGATAAATATCGCCAGGATGGGGAAAACCGCCACATGCGGCGCAATCACCATATCGGCCCGTGCCTCGTTGAGCATCGCCCCCCACTCCGGCGTTGGCGGCTGCGCGCCAAGGCCAAGGAACGATAGGCTGGCAGCGGTAATGATCGAGGTGCCAATGCGCAGGGTGAAATACACCACCAGCGACGAAAGGGTACCCGGCAAAATATGCCGCAGAATGATAGCCCAGTCCGAAGCACCGATGCTGCGCGCCGACTCAATATAAGTCAAATGTTTCAGTACCAGCGTATTGCCGCGCACCAACCGAGCGAAAGCCGGTATGCTGAAAACCGCCACCGCGACGATCACATTGGCCATGCCGCTGCCCATGAGCGCCACTACGCCGATCGCCAGCAGAATACCGGGAAAGGCAAATAGCACATCGCACACACGCATAGTGAGACGATCCCACCACCCTTCATAGTAGCCAGCCAGCAACCCCAGCAAGGTGCCGATCAACCCACCCACCAGTACCGAGAACACTCCCGCCGCCAACGAGATGCTGGCCCCCATCAGGATGCGGCTGAAGATGTCGCGTCCAAGCGAATCCACGCCCATCCAGTGCACTCGCGAAGGGCCATCGTTCAGCCGATCATAATCGACATAGTTCTCGGCATCAAAAGGGGCCAGATACGGAGCCAGCAGCGCGGCCAGCAGCAGCACCACCACCACCAGCCCGGCGACTATCGCCACGCGTTGCTGCTGGAAACGCCGCCAGAACTCTTGCCACGGCGTGCGCAGCGCATTGGGTTCAAGGATCGGCATCGCCTTCAGTGCCGCGTTGCGCCGCCAATGTTTAATCATGTTGCCCCCTCATTGGTAGCGTATTGTTGGGTTAACCGCCGCATACAGCATATCCACCAGCAGATTGATCAAAATGAACTCCAGCGAAAACAGTAACACTTCAGCCTGGATCACTGGGTAATCACGCATCCCCACTGCATCGACCAGCAACCGACCCAGCCCTGGCCAATTGAACACTTTCTCCACCACGATCGAACCACCGAGCAAGAAGCCGAACTGCAACCCCATCATGGTCACTAGCGGGATCATCGCGTTGCGCAGCCCGTGTTTCACCACCACCAGGCTCTCCGGTACACCTTTGGCGCGCGCAGTGCGTATATAGTCTTCCTGCAACACTTCCACCAACGAAGCGCGGGTGAAGCGTGCCATCACCGCCGCCACTGCGGCCCCCAAGGTGATAGACGGCAGGATGTAGTGCCGCCAACTGTCGGCACCGACCGTCGGCAACCAGCCGAGATTGACCGAAAACACCTGCATCAACAGCATTCCGAGTGCAAAAGCTGGGAATGAAATCCCCGATATTGCCAACATCATGCCGAGGTGGTCTGGCCAGCGATTGCGCCATACCGCCGAAACCATACCAACCGCCAGACCCAATATCACTGCCCACAGCATGCTGGTGATCGTCAGCCAAAAGGTCGGCATAAAACGCGAGGCGATTTCTTCACTCACCGGGCGTTTTGACACCATCGAAGTACCGAAATCCCCCCGTAGCACGTTAACAAAAAAGTGCATGAACTGCTGCGGCAACGGTTTGTCCAGCCCCAGATCGTGGCGCACCAACTGCACCACGGTTTCATCGGCCTCTGGCCCTGCAGCCAGCCGCGCCGGATCACCGGGCATCATATGTACAAACAGAAATACCAGTACCGCCACCATCAGCAGCGTTGGGATCAACCCCAGCAGTCGTTTCAGAAAATAATCAAGCATTTCAGGTCGATCCCTTTCATCCCTCTCGCCCCACGCAGGAAGCAGGAGGCGGCAATACTTTATTGGAGGTCGGCATGATCAAAGTTAAACGACATGTCAGGCATCACATAGAAACCGCTCAGTTGTTTGCTGCTAGCCGACAGCAGGCGTTCAGTCGTCAGGAAAATCCATGGCGCATCAGCCCAGATGCGATCCTGTGCATCCTGGTAAAACTTTTGCTTCTCGGCGCGATCGGTGGTGGCCAATGCAGCGCTCAAATCATCATCCACCTGCGGGTTGCTATAAAACGCGGTGTTGAATTGCTTCGGCGGAGCAGCCGGGCTGGCGAACAGCGGCGACAGCGCCCAATCTGCCTCGCCAGTCGATGCCGACCAGCCGGTATAGAACATGCGTACACCGGTATCCTTCACCCCGACGCTTTCCACTTGAGCCGCGCGTTGCCCGGCGTCCATCGCGGTCACCGTCACTTTCACCCCTACCTGCGCCAGTTGCTGCTGAACGAACTGCAACACTTTCTGCGCGGTGCTGTGGTTATGGGAAGACCACAAGGGGGAGGTGAAACCGTTCGGGTAGCCCGCCTCTTTCAGCAACTCGCGTGCCTTGGCAGGATCATACGGCCATGGCTGGTAGCGAGCAGCAAAGTCGATCGTTGGCGGCACCGGCCCTTCCGCCGGCACCGCATAGCCAGAAAACGCCACCTTGATCAGCGCGGTCTTATTGATGGCATAATTCAGTGCCTGCCGCACCTTCAGGTTATCAAACGGCTTCTGGGTGACATTCAAGCTGATATAGCGCTGCTGGATCGACGATGCTGTCATCACATCAAGCTTGGAGTTGCCGGCCAGCACCTTAGCCTGCTCGTAGGGGATCGGGAAGGCGAAAGTCGCCTCACCGGTCTGTAACATCGCAGCACGGGTATTACTGTCGACCACCGGCCGCCAAGTGATGCTACTGAGCTTCGGCAACCCTGGCCTCCAGTAGCCATCGAATTTTTTCACCTTAACGAATTCAGTCTGATTCCAGGTGACGAACTGATACGGCCCAGTGCCGACCGGGTGGAAGCCGATATCCTTGCGGTACTGCGCCAGCGCCGCTGGCGAGATGATCGCCGCCGCCGGGTGCGCCAGATTGTTGATAAACGCTGAGAACGGGGCCTTCAACATGATTTTCACCCTGTTAGCGTCCACCACCTCGGTTTTATCGATCATCTTAAACAGGTTATAGCGTTTGAGGTGGTTGTCTGGGTTGCTGGCACGATCAAGGTTGATTTTCACCGCCTCGGCATTGAGCTGGGTGCCGTCATGGAACTTGACGCCCGGATGCAGCTTGACGGTGTAGGTAAGGCCGTCCTTACTAACCTCGTAGCTGTCCGCCAGCACGTTCACCCGCTTCATGTCTTTGTCAAAACCGAACAGTCCCTGATAAAGCGACTTGGCGACTGCCTGCGACAGAGTATCGTTGGCATCATAGGGATCGAGCGTGGTGAAGTTGGAGGCCACAGCGATGACTACATCCTTTGCCGCCCAGACCGAACCGGTTCCTGCCAGCAGTACGGCGGCCACTAGCGCATTACGTTTGATTGTGTGCTTCATGTCGCTTTTCTCTCCAGATGTTTTAAAAGGCACCCGCAATCGGATGACAGGCAACAAAATGCCCAGGGCCAACCTGTACTAGCGGTGCGGTAACCGGTTCATCGCCCAGCGTACGGATCGAGCTGGGCATGTCATCCACCCGCAGCGGCTGGCGTTGGTAGACGTGGTTAGGATCGGCAACCGGCACCGCCGCCATCAGCTTGCGGGTGTAAGCATGCTGCGGGTGGTCAAACACCGCCTGCCGTGGGCCAATTTCCACAATCTGCCCAAGGTACATCACCGCCACGCGATGGCTGATGCGCTCCACCACCGCCATATCATGCGAGATAAACAGGAAAGCAATGCCGAACTCACGTTGCAAATCGAGCAACAGATTAATAATCTGCGCTTGGATCGACACATCAAGTGCTGATACTGCTTCATCAGCGATCACCACCTTTGGGTTCAGCGCCAGTGCGCGCGCAATACAAATGCGCTGGCGCTGGCCACCGGAAAATTCATGCGGATAGCGGCGCGCATGCTCTGGCAACAGCCCGACCCGCTCCAGTAACCAGGCTACTCGCCGCTGCGCCTTTTTGCCACGCATCACGTTATGTACCAACAGTGGTTCCATAATGGAAAAACCGACCGTCAGACGCGGATCGAGCGCCGCATAGGGATCTTGGAAGATAATCTGGATGTCACGCCTCAGGTGCTGCAACGCCGAACCATGCAGCGGATTGATCTGACGGCCATCGAAGGTGAGGGTTCCGCGCTGGCTATCCACCAACTTCAGCAGCGCACGCCCGGTAGTGGATTTGCCGCAGCCAGATTCGCCCACCAGCCCCAGCGTTTCACCGGGGTAGAGATCGAAGCTGACATTTTCCACCGCGTGCACCTGACGGGTGACACAGTTCAGAATGCCGCTGCGCAGATCGAAGCGCGTGACCAAATGTTCCACTCGTAAGATCGGCGGGGCGTTGGCCGGCACGGTATCCTGCGGCACGCCGTTTTCGCCGCCGTCCGGCAAGGGAAATTTGGCCGGAAAGCGTTGATCTGCCATCGCCCCCAACCTCGGCACCGCCGCCAGCAGCGCTTGGGTGTAAGGATGTTGCGGCGCGGCGAACAGCTTGTGTACGGTGTTCTGTTCTACCTGTTCTCCACGACA
>Ga0308160_10002255_pt1 | contig 23961 bp, 20 predicted proteins | sample PhyFR1_FD_201036 | JGI IMG/M metagenome (GOLD analysis project Ga0308160, IMG submission 201036) | Phyllosphere microbial communities from UC Gill Tract Community Farm, Albany, California, United States - DLSLF.R1 | ecosystem: Host-associated > Plants > Phyllosphere > Unclassified | place: USA... | reverse complement strand
CACTGTACCAATACCGTGTCCTGGTGCTCTTCTGAATGCGGCACTGAAATCGTGAGCATTTCCCCTTCTATTGTCGGGTTGCATCTATCGAAACCTGCTATATCATGGTTATAAGTTTCAGCAAAGAAACGTAATCAACCTCACCTTAAAGGCAAGACCATGATGAAATTCAAAACCTCCGTTACCGCCGTCGCTGTCGCTCTGTCCCTCGTTGCGTGCGGTGGTGGTGGTGGTGGAAGCGACTCGCCTGCGGCTCCTGTCGCCGTGACCCCTCCTGTTTCGACCCCTGCGCCAGCACCGGTCCCAACCGTCACGCCTGCGGAAATTCAAACAAGTGTCCCAGCTTTTTCTTACGCTGTAGCGAGCGACGAATACGTTTTCGTCAGCGCGCTCAACAAGTTCCGCGCTGATATCGGCCTGGGCTTATTGGCGCAGAATCCGTCGCTGGATACTGCATCCTCGAAGCATTTGGACTATGTTCTCAAGAACGACGTTTTGAATGGCGGTACTGTCAACATGCGCTCGAATGACGCTGCAACTGGTCGTTCAATGTTCCACATCGAACAGGGCGACAAACCACTGTTCACTGGAATTCAGGAACTTGATCGTGCAAAGTTTGCTGGTTATGCTGGTACGTATGTTGGCGAGGAAGTCGCCTTCGCCGGCGGCAAGGGGGCGCAAGTTGCTTTTGATGGACTGGCCTCTACGGTGTACCACCGCGCAGGGCTCATGCTGCAAAGTGTCAATGATATCGGCGTTGCCGTCGGCAAAGACCGTTCGCAGACGGTCGTGATGGAAATGGGCACAACTAAGGCACAGCGGCAAGCAAGCGACTTCGTCGGCTTGTACCCTGCAGCAAACCAAACCTCCGTTGGTTTGCATGCCGGCGTCGAAACTCCAAACCCGTTCCCGGAGCTGTCAACGGAGAATGCCGACTTCCCGACCAAGACCGGTTATCCAGTTAGCGTCGTTGTCAAAGAAGGCTTGACTGTCGAAGTCATCACCTTCACCCTCACCGAGGCTGGAGCTGTCGGGCCGATGGATGCTCGTCTCTTGACCAAAGACAACGACCCTAACCGCTATCTGTCGTCGAACATCGCGTTTTTGGTGGCTAAATCGCCGCTGAAACCAAACACGATCTATACCGCCAAATTCTCGGGTCGTGTCAACAACGTAGTAGTTAGCAAAGAGTGGAAATTCACCACTCGTCCATAATCGCATTTTGTCCGATGCGTATTTAGCCCGTTAGAGCAGCACCAATAAAAGAAACGCCCGGAGCTATCCGGGCGTTTTTCATTATGGAACCAGTTCTTGATTTAACAGCCAAACCACCAGGAGCTTGGCGAACTAGTAGAGCTACATCTCCACAGGAGGTTTACCACCACCACAGGACTCTGAGAACGTACGCAGGGGCGAAGTTTCAACTCTAGTAACCCGTCCGTCTGGGTAAGTACAGACATCATATTCCTGCTCGGTCCACATCCTGTTCCTGCCAGATCCACCACCACTACATGTACTCTTAGTTCTCGTTTCGACTTCATATCTGCACGAAGGTTTTGTTGGAGGTGGAGGCGTATACGGTGTGCAGCTTGGATAGTCTGCGGCGCCATTGGCGCATCCGCAGCCGCTTGTGTTTTCTGTTTGGTAGGAGCCACTAGGACATGTGTAGTGCGTCGTGATGTACTTTGTTCCGCTGTAATTACTACCACAAGAAGTTGCGTACGTTGATTGGCTCGGAGTGCACGCTGCCGTGCATGATCCTTCGTTCCACCCGCCGTAGCTCGTGCTTGGTGAACCGTATTGTCCGTCCGCGCAGTTGGTGTACACCGTACGATACATTAAGCCATTGCGCCCACTACCGCATGCAGCCGACTCAGTATTGGACGACGCCGTGCACGTAACTGGGCGTGGAGCGCAGGCTGACTGGTCCCAATATCCAGACTTGCTTGGAGCACCATACGTGCCGGACGGGCAGGACGTCGTTTCACGATAGTATTGCGTGCCGCCGTAAGGGCAGGCGCTGCTCGAGGTTGTCGCGGTGCCGGCAAAGCAGCTCGGCGGAACGCAGGAAGATCCGTTCCAACCGGTATTGGTAGGGCACCCACACGCTTTGCCGTCGGCTTGAAGCACCTGATTTGAAGGGCAAGTATTTTGAACACAGCTTGGATTGCCCAAGCGATCGTGGGTCAGCGAGGTCCCCCATGGGCAGCTCGGGTCGACGTCCACGCAGTGCGCGATTCCCGATCCCATCAGTGTCCACTTGCGGCCGGCCGGGCAGTTTTGTGCGATTGGTGCGTTGGCGCAGCCGCCAGGCGTGAGTCGACACCGGGCCTCGTAAGTCAGTGCACCATTACTGCCGGTCGTCGCTGTTCTGCAGCTGCTGGTGTCATAGTCGGCCGATTCCTTCACCTCGCCACCTGGGCAAGTTTTCGTCATCGTCTTGTACTTCGACCCCGTGAGGCCAGGACCGCATTCAGTCACCGTCGACTGAACCGGGATGCTGTAAGGCGTGCAGCTCGCTGGCGCTGTTTGCGCGAACGTTGTACCGCTGACGCAAAACGCGAGCAGGGCCAACACTTTTCCGACGAATTTCAAGGACATTCCCCTTTTTTCAAAGTAAGGATTTAGATAAAAGCCGACCCGCAAGCGCGGGTCGGAGTTGCTCCATCTCAATATAAGGCGGCGCGTGGCTGACAAGTCGCGCAATCCTTACTTGTTAATAAGCGCATTCCAGTTTCATAACAGCCGAGATTGAGTAGTTGCTTGCGGAAACCTCGGCGCCGGTGTTGTCCTTCACCCTGATCTTGACTCCCCAAGTACTTCCGTTGTCCGATGCGGCGATATACATCGCCTGGCGCGGCGGCGTGACCGAGACGTCGACAACAGTCTGGGTCAGGTGGAACGAGTAGGTCGGTGTGCCGCCTGTTTCGCAAGCCGGCTTGCCCACATTCTGGTTGTCAGTAACAAGGACACGCGCAATTTCGACCTGCTTCGATAGTAAGTTCGCCAGCCTAACAAACCGGCCGTTTGAGCACACGAGCTGCTCGCGGTTGTTGATCGCAGTGGCCGTGCGGCCAGCTGGAGCACAGGTATCGCCAGCGTTTGCGGTCGTGTTCTGCGACATCCAGTAAGAGCCGTTACATACGTACGATGCAGCGCTTCCGCCATCAGTGCCCAACTGTCCAGCGTTGGAGCATGGGACACCGTCGGCAACTCCAGGGACTGTGGTCCCGACGGCGGACCATGTGCCACTTCGGCAGACCACCAGGCCGCTCTCATTGCTGCTGCGCGCGACACTGCCATGGACTGCGCACGCAGAGCCAGGAACGGCGGTGGTTGCTAATGTCGCAAGCCCGGATACGGTGAGGTCTTTAGTCGTGGTGGCCTCAGTAACCGCAAGATTGCGGACGGCGCCAATATCGAAGCCGCCTGCGTTCATCGAACCCGTAAGCTTTTTGCTTCCGTCAAGCCTGTAATACGGAGCCAGCAGCGAAGTCAGTCCGGAGTGGTTTCCTACGCGGATTGCTAAGATGCCTGGTGTGTTGGAGACCGGGTTCGGCATCGTCGTGCCGCCCTGGAATCGCAACACCGCTGGGGCCTCGGCATACGACATTGCACCATCCTTGCCGATGGCGCTGATAGCCGTTGCCAGCACATCGCTCCTGACCTGTCCGTCTTGCCGATACGCTGCGGTCGAATGAGCGATGCCAGAGATAACGCACGCAGGGTCGTCGGCGTTGGTATTGCATGCAGGATCGCGGGTTAGAACGATTTTGAAAGGAAGGTCGAGGGCACTGGTTGCGAACAGACGCGCATCGAGGTACTTGAACGCAGGGTTTTGCAGCTGCGCGATGGTAGGCTGCAGCGGCGTTGGAAATCCTGGGCCTACGGCGTTGCCAGTCTTTAAAGACTGCAGATTTTCTTCGATATAACGGTTAACTCCGCCTTGCACTTCTTTCAGGTACGAAGCCGTCGACTCTGCGTTTAGTTGGTTGACCGCATCGATGATTTTGCTGAACTGGCCAGCAAGCAGCATGGTCGAGACGATCAGGACAAGCCCCAACTCAACGAGAAGATAGCCCTTCTGGCGACGTGGGCGGATCTTCATTTGGCGGGAGTTTGGTGGAGAGACAGAGGTACGCAACATCGACGGTTCTCGGGTGGATTGCTATTGGAAGGTCTTCTCCAGCAGGAGGCGCCGAGCCGCGAAGGTGGCGGCCCGACCATACGGTAACTACTGGACCTGCATGGTGATGGTGTTGTTGTCGTTAGCGCAGGTGATCATCGATGGATCAGCCCGGCCCCCCGCTGCTTTGACAACGTTCGTGCCGACGCTCATGGTCGTTGCGGTCTTGGCCATTGCGCTAACGAACGGCTGGCAGGCCGCATCTGGCAACTGGGTGATGACGTAGCGCACACTGTCATTGGTAGCGGTAACGTTGCCAGGGGAGACGGTCAGGGTACCCCCGCCCATTGCCGTCGTCACGTTGCCGGCGTTATTGGTCAGCCCTGGATAGCCGGCGAAGAAGCCACCAGTGTTCAGCCGGGCGTTCGTCACGTCGCCATACTGCCCGCCGTAGGCGCTTTTCACCTTACCGACGAGCATGCTGATGTCGGTGGCCAGCTGGTTGGCCTGTGCGCCGGTATTGTTGCTCGAGAAGTAGGACACGGCAGCAGCGACGGCGCCCAGAGCGATGATCAGCACTAAGCTGGTCTCAACCATTGTCATACCCGCTTCGTGCTTACGGCGACGCACGACGTCGCGCAGATTGGCGTTTGGCTTTTGTTTCAGGATTGCGTCTTTCATGTTTTCTCCGGGTTTTCAAACTAAGGGTTTAATTCAGCATTGCCTTCATCGTGACGGCGGCTTTAAACAGTTCGACTAGGGCGATCGTGCCGGCATACACCCCGAGCATGGTCGCCAAGCATGTACCCATGAGAACGATTCGCACGGTACCTGCCCTGGCCTTGATTTCTTCGGGGGCCGTTTTTAAGATAATTGCCCCTATTTGCTGCAACATCACCGGCACGTCCGCATAGTCGGAGATGTCGAGAATTCGGTAATAGGTCGTTTGATTTGCAACCCCAGTATTAAAGATTTCGCCCTTACCGTTTGGATTACCAGCCAAGTTCTCTAGAATCCTTGTCGTTTGCCAGCGCAACCACGGGTATGCATTCGTACGCATCTGGATCAGGGCGTCATTCAGCTGAACGACGTTGCTATTCCTCGCTGAGGTAATCATTCCCATGGTCGAGAAAAAGGATGCCGCGTTAAAGTCCCGCGCCATCTGGAACGGTAAGATGTGATTGTCGAGCCATGTTCGGTATTTGCCCACATAGTGCTTGAGAGCCCAGATCACGAGGAACACAACGCCGACAGCAAAAATGGCCCATACCCACCACCAGCTCCGAACAAACTCAGCGCCGTTGAAAAACATCGTGCCTAGACTCCCTAATTGGCTCATCTCGATTCTCCCAGATTTAACAGCACCGGCGAGCTTTGGGATAACCATAAACGACTGGATCGCGATATATGCGTGAAACACCGCGATCATGATTCCGGCAGAAAACATCAGCTTGACGATTTCCTTACGGGTAGCCTGCATGGCGAGAATGTTACCGCCAAGCTTTTCTAATCCAAGGCGCAAGTCTCCTGATGACTCCGACGCGGCCAAGGCCGTTAAGTCCTCTTCCGGAATCGTGCCGCGCAAGGACTCAGTAAAGGTGCCTACCTGTGCAAACCGATCCAGCCAATGCCGGCACAAAATGCCAATTGACTGTTTCTTGTATCGCTCAGCGTAGCGCCCGAGAATCTTGGTCACCGGGTCGCTAGGACTTGCCTCCATGACGCTAGCCAGATCGAGGTAAAAATTGCCGCGCTTGCCCTTAAAGTCGTATGCGGCGTTTCTTATTTTCCAGCTCAGGCGGTGCTTCATTTTCTTTATCCAGTTTCACATCCACGCGGTCGTGCATTCCGATGCATTGGCAACACTATAAGGTGGCACACCAACATAAATTTCCCAAAAGCACGCCTGAAATCGTTAAGACTTCAGGTGCGGCGGATGCGGTTGCTTTCGCGAACAGCAAAGGTCCCTACGAACCGTTTTTTGCCGGCTGTACTGGTGCGGGTACGATACGTTTCAGCTTGCTCGATCTCGTACTGCTCGAACGTGCCGAACTTGCGCTCCACCTCTTTCGGGTCCAACGACCCCAGCGCAACGTGGTACATCGCCACCTCGAGCGCGCTCTTGCCTGTGGTGTCGGGCTCATCGAAGCGCGCAGTACGCATGTTGCGGATGTAGTGTTTTAGCTCCAGGTTCTTCGCATCGCGGAAGAGCAGGAGCATTTTCGGAGTCGGCTCGATCATCTCTGCGACCGGAAGTCGGCCTTTTGTACCGGCCAGTTCAGGCAAGCTCTTGCGAAGACACAGACTGCACCCTTCTGAGTTCGTTGCCTTGATGGTGATGCGGCTGATTCCGAACAGCTGCTCGATGCGACCCAGGTATTCGTCGTCGTAGACGGCTGCAGCGTCTTTGCTGCAGCAGGGGCAAAGCTTAGGAACGAGCGCTTGATAGACGAGCAGGTTCAGGAAGCCAGGGGTTGCGATGACCTCCCGCGGCACGCCAAGTTCGCTCGATACCAGGCGCAACGAGATGATGTCGCTGGCCGATGGCGCGTGAATCGACGACAAGGCGCGGTGGCCCGACTCGGCGATGTCGCGGAACAGACTGGCGCTCTCGCGGTCACGGATTTCCGCAACCATGACGGCATCTGGATCCATGCGTTTTGTTTGCCGCTTCACGGCAATGAAGGGGTCGCCCTCTTCGCTGTTCAGTGAGCGCGACACGGAGAACTGGTCGCTGTCAGGGATCAGGTTCTCGACTGGATCCTCTACGGTCATCTTATTCATATAGTCCGGCAGCATCGACATCACAGTTTGCAGTGTCGTTGACTTACCGGAGTTGACGACGCCGCCGATCAGGATGCCGCCGCCGAGGCGGGCGATTGCCCGTTCCCAAATCTTGATCTGAGGCGGGAGGTAGCCGAGTTCGGCCAGCGATCGAATGTTCGCTTCGGTGTCCTGAACAATGACACGCATGACCACTTTGGTACCGCGTGCAGTTTTGTTCGACGCCCAACGGAACTGTACTTTCGTACCTTTGATGGTCGCATTGACCTGGCACTGCTGTGGCGCATTCTCGTTGAAGATGTTTTCGCTACCTGCGCTGCCATGTATGTTGTAAACGTAGGCCGTCATATCGAGCAGCCGGTCGGTCTTCACCGCGAATTCCCGTGGCTTCGTGAGCCGTCCGTCGATACGGAACATGATCTGGGAATTCTCTTGATTGCGGTTGATGCGGATGTGGATATCCGACGAGCCGTTTTCCAGTGCGAATGACGCTGCGCTCTCAAACAGGCTCCACAGAGCACTGTCGAATTTTTTTGTGGAACCGCCCTTACTCGCCTTGTGAAACTCGTTGATGCTATCGCGGGCGAGTTCGTCCATAACCGATGGGGACGCAACGTAGAACGCGTCCTTGTTTATGGTCCACCCTTTTAAGCGCAGATCCGCGCTCAGGGCGTCCGTAAGGTCGGTGTTCAGTTCGCTTTCGAGAAGGATGATTGCGCAGTGATTTTTCTCCCCTTCGACGCTGACGTCGACGGGGCATACGCGATGCTTGAGCGAGGGCTGGAGGACGACAACGTCATAGAGTTTCCGATTAAAGTCCGGCAGGTCATCAGGATGCTCAACAAGCTGCGGATTGGCCTGGCGATCGACCATGATGGGAGTTACCGAAGCGAGCTGATGCGGTGCGCCCAGTGGCACCCCCAGCGGCGCGGTCTGTTGGGGCATGGATGGCTCAGGTTTAGAATTCCAGTTGAACATGGTGTTCGAATCTATTCAGTGTGAAGGGTGCGCTCGGCTAGTACGCGGCGAGAAGCTCAGCGCATGATCAGCGGCGCGAACAAAGTGACTTTTTGCGCTCCAGACGCGCCGTGTCTCTTGCGGGCCTTTTTAGGCGCTACGTACTTGGTCAGCTCAATTCCGCTCGGGCCGATCGAGCTCACGACGTACCCCTCAACGGGCATGCCCGAACGTACGGTGTGCATGCGTCCCCCCATCAACAGCTGGCCCTCGTAGAACGTCGCGCTCGTTCCATACACGGCCAGGGTTTCCGTCGGGTAGACGATCTTCGGTGCTCGGCGCGGGATGACGACTGGAGCCGGCGGAGGCGCGTTCGGGTTTGGCTTGCTGAGTTCGTCCGTCATCTTCTTGAGCATGATGCGTTCTTCAAGGTCAAGGATGTCCCCTACTGACGCCTTGTCCTGTGCGAACGAAGGGGCGGAGAGGAATAGGAGCGCGATCAGGAAAAGGGGCCGATTCATTTCTTGTTTATCTTTAGTTGAGTTTCGAGAAAATCATTCCATTGACCGTCGCCATGGCCATCGACTGCTTCGGGTCGTAGGCGGGCTTGTCAGTGAATGTGACTACGACATTCGAGACCGTCGCGTAATCAGGAAGCGTATTGAGGCGTTTCAGGCTACGGACCGGCCCGGTAAATTCCCACTTCGCGACGCCTATCGGCGGGGACGTGAGTTCGCCGGCAATGGCACTCGGAGGCAGCGCAAATGGAGCATGCTCCCCTAGTTTTTCTTTACCCAGGGTAGACAGCCGCTGGAGCGTCGAGCCAAATTCGATAGTTTCCTCACGCTTTGTCTTGGCACCGTCGATCGCCTTGCCCTGCTCAATAAACGGCATGGCCTTGTTCGCTTTGACTGCCGTGATTGTGTTGCCAGCCATTTCGATGCTATCGAACGTCTTCCCTGCGGCAGTAAGGAAAGTCTGGTACGTCGCTGGGCTGTCTTCGCGGCGAGGGTATTCGTAGCTACACACAACCAGCTTTTCGATGGTCACATTGCAGGTGGCTTTTGTAAGAGGCCAGCCGCCAAATGACGGCGGTAATCGAAGTGTCGGTGCAAGCATCTCCACTACCGAGCGGGCGTGCAGGACCGTATCTTTGCGGCGTGCTGCCAGTTCCTCGTCATATACCATCTGCGAGGACTTCTGCGCGGCCGCCGCCACGCGCTGCGCTTCGGCAGTGCGATATCCCGTATACAGGTGCATGCCGTATGAAGCGACCACGACGGTAACCGTCGCGCCTGCAGCGAAAGCGAGCGGGTTGACCAACGCGCTTTTTACGCGGCGAAGCTGTGCAGTGGTGTCGATCGAGTTGACGATGTCGTCCATCGACACAGGTTCGATACCTGGGACCTTGACGTCGCCATAGATCTTGAAGGAAGCGTTTCCGCACAGCTTCTTAAAGTCCGTCAGCAGCAGGTCGAGCTCTGCCCGATCCTTGACGATAACGTCGCAGCCGTTGCGTGGCCGGCCCTGGTGCAAGCCGCACGCGATAATGCCACCGCCAGGAATTTCTAGCGCAAGCATGAGGTTCTGCACGTCTTGGAAGCGATGCTGCAGTACGATCGCACCCGAGTAAAGAGGCCTGCGCAGTTTCTCTTTACGGTCGGTGTCGTTTAAGACGCCGTAGTAGAACGCCTTTTCCTGTGCCCAGACATAGGGTGATTTTGCCGCGCGGGCCTTCGCGTGGACGTCCCCTTCCGACAGCCGGGTTTCCCACAGCATGCCGAAGACGATCCGCTTACCGCTTACATCGAAAATCATGGAAAGCCTCTTAGTCGGTCACGCCGTCAATTACCTCGGCTGTCACCAGCACGATCGTGGTCGACCGGGTTTTGCTGCTGCGAAGCGAGCCGCCCGCCAGCACCGGCATGTTGTCGCCGAGGGTTCGCTTATCGTACTGACTCGATTTCGTGTCGAATCCAGTAAGGACGATCGTCTGACCGTTGCGGATCGGAACTTGCTGCGAGCTGCCCTCGCCGTCAATGTTCGGCAGTTGGACGGACTGCATGTTTGCGCCGGTACCCGACGAGAAAGTTTCAAGGCTTTCGAGCGTGCTCTTGTCGAGCGACATATTGAGCATGACTGTGTCTTTCGACGTCACCTCTGGAAGCATGAACAGCTTCAGGCCAACCGAGTCCTGAGCAGTTGTGATGCCCGGCGTGCCGCCGGTGCCGCCCGTAGTTGCGGCCGCAGGAGTAGTGGAGGCGACGTACGAGAAGGTCTTGCGCACGTTGTAATATGCGCTGCGTCGGTTTCGGGTGGCGATCGGAATTTCGGTCGAGGTCTCGACATCACCCACCTCCTGCAGTGCCCTGACGATTGCGCTCGAGCCCGCACCCGAGCCGGAAAAAACTTCAAATCCCAGGCTGCCAGCTGAGGTCGACGCAAGATTCGCTGCCGAGCCGAGAGAAACAGTGAAATCCGGCACGCTCCTCAGTGCGCGGCTAACTGCTGCGGAGACGTCGACGCCGGCTTCACCGTTGTTGGTCGATGTAACTTTGATCGTTTGCAAGCGCAGGCGGACCATGCGCGAGAGCGAGCGGACGCCGCTGCTAATGATAGAGTCGGCCGCCTCGGCAACATCGGTCGTGTCGGTCAGCGTGATCACGCCAGTCGCCTGATTGGCGAAAATCGAGCCGGAGCGCGTCATCACGCTTTCGACGTTATCGCGCATAGCAGTCAATTCGATCAGGTCGGTCATTTTGTCCTCGACCGGCGACTGGTTCTGTGACTTGGACGACAGCGCGTTCGAATTGCTGGTCTGCGAAGTTTCACCTTCGAGGGTAGACTTGTAGCTTGCCTTTGCGGCGCGGAATGGCGTTTCCCAGCTCTTTGTGACCATGCGGTAGAACCGGATGCTGTTTGAGGCTTCGTCGTACTTCCATTTGATGGCCAGCTTGGTTGCGATGACGTCCAGGACTTGCGAAAGCGGTGCATTCATGCGCGGCATATCGAAGCCGTTGGCAGACTCTGGCCCACGCTGCTCACGACCAGCGCGTCCGGAGACCACGGGCGCTGGCACCAAAGTGTTCCCGGAGGCACCAGGTAGCGGCAATGGCATCGGGGTGGTGCCGGTAGGCATTCCGACTGGCATTGCAGCCATAGCCGACTGCGCGGCGTTAGGAACATCACCCGTTCCGCCAGCGACATCTTTCAAGCTCTTACGCTGCAATGCCGCACTGTCGAGATATACGTCCGGCGAGATTGTCACAACCATGTTCGTCGCAAGCATAATGCGCTCGGCAGCGGAGGTCAGCGACACCCACGTGTTATCGAACATCATCATGGTCTTTACGTCTTTTTGAAGTGCAGCGGGCAACGTAACCGATCGTGCGAGCGGAACCGACTTCCCAACCAGCCATGGCGCGTCGACTTCCTGTGCCTTCTCGTACGCCTGCTTTGAAACCGTTGAAGGCGATGCCTTCTCGAAGTTTTGCGCGGCCGCTACTTGGGCAGCCCGGATGTTGCTCCGAGCGTCGCTGGTGAGTTGCGGCGAGACGCAACCGGTTATCAGAATTGCGGACGCGACCAGAGTCAGGCGGAAGATTGGCTTTTTCATTGGATTATTCGTTTGGATTGCACTTGACCGTCTTGCGCACGATGCGAACCACGGAGTTGCTGTAGAAGCAGGGTTTCACGACAACATCACCGAATTCAGTTGAGGCGAGAAGCCAACGCATTGCGGTCTTGTAGTCGCCAGCTTTCTCGCCTGCTGTTCCGATCGGGATGTCCTTATCGACGTCCCAAATAGCAGTCCAGCCGACAATCTTGGACCAGCGCTCGGTAAGAATGCGTAGGTTCTGATCTGCTGGAACAGCACGATAGGTATGCACGTCGGTAATCGACAGCATCCGGCTCGACACAGAGGTAACGCGCTCCCCAAGCACTGCACCCGAACCGCCCGCAGCCTGAACCGTACGCGGCGACCCGCTACTCTGCTGCCCCGTGGCGCTGGCGGCGCCGGGCACGGATGTTCCAGTACCAGCAGCTGCAGTCACCGTTGCTGGCGGGGCTTTGGACGTCAGGCTTTCCAGCTTGTCCGTGAGTGCCTTGATTCGCGCATCGACGACAGCAGGATCTGGAGTGACCGGCCTTGGTGCCGGTGGCAGGCCGCGCACAACCGTGATCGGTTTTCCATTCATGAATCCACGGATAGACGAAGGCACACCCTTTACGATGAAGAACTCTCCGTCCGCCGTAGCGCCGGAAACGATCAGCCCTGGAATCGATTGAAGGAACGTGTTTCGACCGTCGTTGTAAACGTCGAATTTCTGCTGAGGGGCCAGCTCGGTCACGTAATACGTACGATCAGTACCGGCGAAAGCACTGGCGGAAAGGACAGTGAGCAGCAGCGAAGCGATGAGGGGTGAGAGTTTCATATTCGGTTTGGTATCGAGTGTCGTAATTGTCGAATAGCAATTCGGTTGTCCGTGGGCAAGAGCGCGCTTTTATCAGACCTGATTTCGCTTTTGCGTGGGCAGATGGGGCGTTTGATCTGCCACGTTCGGGGCCACGTGGCCCCCAAGCGGGCGTTGGCGAAGCTGTTTTACAAAGGGGCTTCGGGGCCGCGTGGCCCCGAAGCGGGGCGAGAGATACCGAGCGCGGCTTACCGGTAAGGCGCCATCAACATGTCCTGATTGGCCATGAAGATGAATTCTTGTCCGGCGCCGAGCTTCAAGGTCGGTGCGATGTTTTTGTTGCGGTCGAGCAGTGTCTTGAGCACATCATTGAGGGTGGTGGCAAAGATAGATCCCGCCGTAGCGATCCCTCCGCCTGCACTGGAACCGGCACCCGGCAGAGTAGTAACTGAAGTGTCAGCGCGAGGTAGCAGGAGTGTCGATGCACCAACGATCAGGCTGCTTCCGAACATCTTCATGAAGTGGTTGTTGACCTCGGCGTCGACGCCAGACGTACCCATCATGTCGGTTGCCCCGTTCCCGGTTAGCGGAATCCAGTTGCCGTTCGGCAGAGTCAACCTCGTCATTGCCATCAAGAGACGTTCCTGTCCGATGATGACCTGGCTGTTGTATACGCCATTGATGAGGCTGCCCTTCGGGATTACAACGTGGCGCTGAGTGCTGTCGTACACGTCCGACGTGATCCGTGCCAGGATGCGGCCGGGTAAGTCACTGTTCACCCTGGTCAGCAAGACAGCGCGAATCACACTGCCCTCCCCGACCAGATACCGTCCTGCTGCCGACTGCAACGCCGATACTGGGCCTCGCGTGGACGAAGATGCCGCGGCGTTGGCGAGGAAGTCTTCGTTTGCGCCCTTGCTCTTCAGCGCTTCCTTTGGCGACATCGACGCGAGCACTTGGTCCTGCAGGGCCTGCTGCTCTCGCACGGCCTGCTCCTTTTCGTTCGCGATTTCCGCTTGTAAATCAGCAACCGCTCCTGGCGCTTTTGCACTTTCGCTGGAACTGGACTGCCCCATAAGCTTCACACTGCCGACCTCGAGTGGCGCACCGCGGATTTCCTCTAGTCGCTTGACCTGCGCATCGATCCGGTCCTGCGCTGCTTTGGCCGCTTCTTCGGACATCGGAGGCGGCATCTGCGCCGGCACCGCTGGATAGCCTTGCGTGCCGTACGCCGGCGTCGCGGCCGCGCTGTACTCTGGACTTGCAGATGCGGCGCCCGCAGGCGAATACCCGACGCGCTGGCCAGTCCCTACGCCTGGAGGAATTGGTGCCGATGCAGCACCTTGTCCAGGTCCAGCTTGGGCAACTTGTCCAGCAGGCGGTACCGAGCTAGCCATTCCAGGCATGACAGGTACAACGACCGGTTTAGGCTTTTCCGCATCGCTTTTCGCCGCCTTGTACATTGCAGCAGTTTCGGCGGTTTGCTGTTCGCTGTTGACGGTGATCTCTTCGGTAGCAACCATCTTGCCGGCATATGGATTATCCGGCGTAAAAAAGAGCCAGAGCGCAGCGGCACCGACAAAAAGAGGGACAGCCACTGTCGACACCGTCTTTAGCAGAGTGCGCGGCGGCGCCGAAGCGACTATTTCAGCAGGGGTTTCTTTCGTCGGCTCAGCAAAGCCATTGGTGTGGATGGGCTCGTCCTCTGGCTCGAGGATCGGCATCGATTCAAAAGGATCTTTTGCCATCGCTTACCACTTCGACCGGTTGTTTTTAAGGCCGTGCTTGGTGACGTGCACTTCGACCGTGCCAAGCTTGAGCAGGAGGCGCTGAGCTGCCCGCTCTACAACAATCATCCGGCCCTTGACCTGATAGTTGATAAGCGATGGATTGTTTTGCTCATCCAACAAAAACACGGCTGGGCTGTCCTGCGTGTCGGGCATGACCAGGAAGGTGAACTTGCCGTTCGTGTATACGGCGGTCGGCCTGAAGCTGGCCTTACCCTCGATGTCAAAGCCGAAGTCCAGAGACGTAGGATCGACATTCGGCGCGATTACCTGATCGGCTAGGCGAACCTTCTCTGCTTCGGCGGCGCCGGCTTCGGCGTCCTTACGCAGCTTGATTTCCAGATCGCGGTCCGGGTAGAGGAAACTAACTTTTTGGTACGCGTCACCCGAAGCCGAATGGCCCGACACGAGCTGGATCTGGTAGGTGCGTTTGTTCGTCACCAGCGTCATCGACGTTTCCAGATCAAAGCGGAGCGGCTTCACATAGAGATTGCGGGGGCCGCCGCTCACGCGCCACTGTGTCGAATCTCCGACAACCGGGGTCTCGATGACGCCTTCGTCCTCGGCCAACTGGATGTGCGTATGCAGCTCTGGCAGGGTCAGCAGGCGAAAGATGATGTCCGGCGAGTAGTTGTAGGTAACGATCCGGTTTTCCTTCGGCGCCGGCGTCGCTTTGGCTGCGACATCAACCACGGCGCGTGCCGTGTTCTTGCTCGGCGCTGCAGTAGCGCATGCGATGCTTCCGAAGGCCAGTGCCAGGCAAACGGCAATCTTGGCAATTCTCATTTTGAAACGCTTTCTTCTGTCGGATTGAAACTGGTGATGAAGAGGCCGGCCGGGTTTTTCATCACGTCGTCGCGAGTGCGCGGCTTGACGCGCGTGTAGGTCACCGTCATGGCATACGTCGTGATCGTCGGCTGCGCTGATGGGTGGTGGCGGGTGATCGTGCGGAACCGCAGCAATCTCACATCGTCCTTAACCTTGTTGACGCTGATGAACTGGTATGTCCTGCTGTAGTCCGGGTTGTCATGCAGCGACGCCAGCGGGTTGTCTTTGCTCCGAAGCTCCTGGAGTTGAACCTTCGCCGTTCCGACCACTTGCTCGGTCGATTCTGCAAACGTTCTCTCGATAGTTGCCCGATTAACGTCCCAGGTTTTGCTCGCCCACTGGTTGACGAAGTAGTCGAGCGCATCATCATCAGGGCTCCAGGTTCCGACTGGCGTACCGTCACTGACCAACCGGCCCTTGTCGAGCTGGTTCACGACGATCGTTTCGACACTTTTCAGCGGCAGAAAACCATTCCAGGCAACGCCTTGGAGAACATGGCCTGCAGCAAGAAGGACGGTGATGAAGAACAGTCGATTGTTCTGCACGTCTTTCTTTGAGCCTCGGGCGAAATACTCCTGCACGGCCGCCTGCTTCGTCGGGCCAGGAGTGAAGTCAGGCGGAGTGCTCAAGGCAGCATCCGGCTTTACTTTGGAGAGGGGAAGGTCGTTTTTCATGGTCCAAGTATTTTCGCTAAGGATTACCAGCCCAAGCCCCGAATTGCGCCATGGAAATTAGCAGCATTCAGAAATAAAAAATCCCGCTAGAAGCGGGATCTTTGATGAGTGAAAGGCTTGCTATTTAGGAAGCGCGTATCTCAACTCGACGGTTTGCTGCTTTGCCCTCGGTGGTGACATTTTCTGTAGCGAACTTCCCTGCTGGCTCGAACTCAATTCTGACCTTTCTGCCGTCGATCCCGTTTCGCACAAGGAAGCTTTTGGCTGCTGCGGCACGCCCTTTCGCTAATGCCTTGGAGGTCGGTGTCGGCTGGATGCTGTCTGTGAATCCGCGCACTTCGACGGTCTTGGCCGCCTTGGCCAATTCCACGAGCTGGATGCGAACCTCAGGCGGCGGAGCGAAATACAGGCTGTTATCCGCAAAGGAGACCCGGACCACTTCAGCTTCCGTTGTCGGTGCATGGCCCGGGCCTGCAGCGGCGTGCGCACCCGTACTGGGCAGTTCGGCGGTCGCCAACATCTTTTTCAGCTCAGCCAATTCCGCCTTGATCCGTGCTATCTCCGCGAGCAGTTTCTCGTCGTTTGCTCGCTGGGCCGGTGAGGGGGCGGCCGGTACCGGCACTGCAGGAACAGGAGCGGCGTTTGTTGGCGCAGGCGCCTCGGCAGCAATAACGGGCGCGGTACGCACCACCCGAGACGCTGCGCGAGAGGACGACACGGTAAAGCTCTGGTGCAATCCATTTAGGACGACGTTCTCCCCCATAACCTTGAAAGGAATCTCGACGTTTTGAGCGCTGTAGAAGCGAGTTGCCTTGGTGTCGACATTACGGATCTGGACAACCGTATTGCCCGACAAGTCGAAGACCTGAACGATACGGTTGGCCTGGCCATTGTCTACTTGGTAGTTGAAACCAATAGGTGAAGGTGGCGTGCTCATGCACCCTGCGGCGCCGCCTAAAGCCAGCGCCACCCCAACGAACAGGCCAATCTTCAATTTCTTCATAGCGCGTAATGCTCCTTTATTACTTCGGGTATATCTTGCCGAGAGCCGCCTTCGCTACTCGCGTACCTACCATTGCGGCCTTGAAGGGGGCGGTGTGTACCTTTGCAACCGTCTTTGCACCGTTCTTCGCATTCTGGCCTGCTTGTTTCATACCTTCGGATGCGCCTCGGTTCGCACCGATAGATCCAGGCAGCAATGCACTGGTAATGCTCGGGGCTTGTGAAATCAACGCGTTCACCGTCAACAGCAACACGGTCACGATAATCATTCCCGCCGCCGTGGGCTCGCCCCCCGTCAGCCCTTGCATGCCAAGGCCGGTAGGACCAAGCAGTGAACCAGCAATCGCGAGAATAACGTTGATGACACCAGTAAGTGCGGCCGAAATCACAAGAAATTGTGCCCACTTTTTAAAATAGTCTGTCGTCCAAGGAGTTACCAGCCCGATGATCATAAGCGGCCCAAATGCCATCCCTACTGCCGACAGGAACGGACCGAACAACAATAGGCCCATCACTTCAGCGATACCTTGCAGAATAAAATACAGAATGACGAGGGTGAAAATCAGGGTGGCAAGGTAGTCGGCCAAACTGGAAAACCATGCACCAGGCTCGGTGAGTATGGATCCAACGTCGACGACATCGAGGAACACAGTTTTGAGCGCGCGACCGACATCGGTCAGGATCGCGCCGTAAATCGACATTAGTTGGTTGGATGGGTTGGTCCCACCAGGCCCAAGACTCCCCATTCGAAAAACATCGAGCATGGTGTCGAACTGGAGGATGCGCAGCTCATAGTTCTGGATCAGGAAGACAGCGATACCGCAAGGAATGCCTACATCGAATATGACGGTCAGCATTGAGCTGCGGTTCCCTGCGTAAAACTGCAGGGTTTCATATAGCAAATACACCAATGCGAGGGTTCCACCAATGACCAGTGCCGGCTGTTTGACCTTCGTCGCGACTTCGTTCACCGCGAAGTGTTTCATTATAGTGCCGAGGTCCGTGTTAACCGTTGCGTTGAACTTGCGCATAGAGCTTTCCAAGTTCTCGAAAAAAGCGCCACTTTTGCTAGCGACAGCTGGCTTGGGCGGGGCAGATGCTGGATTGGCAGTAGCAGGCATTCCCGTCATCGGTACAGTCTGGGCAAGCGCAAATTGGGACAGGCTTGTGAGCGCCCATAGCACCACTGCGATGAAGAAGTTTCGAGGGTTCATATTTATGTATGGGTTATGCCGCAATGTCCTAGATGTTTAGAATTTGCTCGCTGCCTCACGCACACGCTTTTGATACAAGGCGCGTTGGTTCTCAGCCCACTGCTGCTGGCTTTGGTCAGGCGCGGCCTTTGCCTCCTGCTCCTTGCTCGTCGCAACCATGGTTGCGATGATTTGTTGGTTCTGCCCGATGATGACGTCCAAGGCTGCACCCAAGGCTTGCATCGCTTGGGTTTGCCCCTCAACCGCTGACAGCTGCGAGACGATTTCCTGCCGCCGGCGCGTCGTTTCTTCCATCGACTGGGCAACCGATGCGTAACGCTCGCGCGAAGCCTGCTGCTGCTTGGTTTCCATTCGGCTGCGCGAGGAGGCAAACTGGTCCCACGACATATTCGATGCGCCGTACTGCGCCCGCAGGTCTTGTGCAAACTTGCCGCTTTCGTCCAAGTTCTTGTCCAGACGACCGTCCAGTTCCATAAGCGCACCGTAGAGTTGTCGCGCCTTATCGACACCCGCCAGGCCGCGCAGGTCTTTCAGGCCGGCCGCCGAACGTGCCAGACTTTTCGCGGCATTAATTTGTTCAATTAGCGTTCGAGCTGCGCTGATTTCGGCCTTGATCTCTGTTCGGGCGCTGAGCGTGTTCTGAATCAGGTTGAGGGGGTCGGTAAAGGTGACCGCATGCGCAGGGATACCCATCAATGCGACGGTGAAAATAGCGGTGATAACGCGGTCAAGGTGTTTTTTCGTGATCATTATTTCCTCAGTTTCTCGTCAGGGTTACATCGTCGCAACTTCGTTCAGGTACCGCTCTTTCCAGTCCGGGGCGTTCTCTTCTTCCAGGCTGTCCAGGACGTTCAGCACTGCCTTTTCCGACCTTAGATAGGCAAGCGCCTGCGGGGAAAAGTCAGTTGTCATCACCCGTGCCTTACCGTCTTGGATAAGCAGGTAGTCTCGCTTGGGCTGTAGCTGAGCAATCATGTCGACCTGGTGATCTTCAAAGCCAAAGTTAGTTTTGTACGCGTCGCGGTGCGTCTCGATCTTTTTGTTGTACAGCAACAAGAAGCTGTAAATATTGTCAAGAATAGTCGCGGACATTTCGGCGTTGGTCACCGACTGCGGGGACTGGATCGTGAGCCACAGGAAGCCATTACGGCCGCGGATCGCCTTCAACCATTCGTCGATCATCGGCGCGAAGCGCGAATCGTTGAGCAGGAAGGAAGCTTCTTCGATATAGATGAATGTTGGCGTACCGTCGAGAGAAGTGAAAATCTTGCGGAACACCAAGTCAATGAAGGCGCGGGCGATACGGTCAACGGCCAGAATCGAGGACATCTCGATCGTCGTCCAGTTGGTCAGCGACAGGTCGTCTTCCTCATTGTCAAACATGCCGTATGGCCGGTCCTTCAACCACTCACCGAGTTGCTTTTCCAGTTTCGTCGGCACCAGTACTGCCAGCTTGCTCATGCTCGGCTTACCCATGCGTTGGACTTGTAACAGCGCGTGATCGAGCTGATCACGGTCATCCGTGTCAGCGATGTAGCCGCCCTCAGCGAAACGGCGGAGAAGGTATTCGCGTACCCAAGTGCGTCCATCCTCGGTGCCGTCCATCATCATCGCGAGCGGATTGAGCCTCGTGCCGCGCTTTTTGACGTCGACGTGTTGCCCATCGTGAAGCTTTGTAACGACTTCGCAGCTTCGATTGCGGTCGAAAATAAAGGTACGGACCTTGCCGTATCGCTGGAACTGGCTCAGGCAGAAATTGACGAAGGTGGACTTGCCACCACCGGTCGGCGCGATGATAAGCATGTGCCCGACCTGGTCGACGTGCGACGAGAAATTGAAGCGCCCGCCGTAACGGTTTCCGAAGACGGCCATTTGCGGGACCGCTTTACGATACACCGTTTTGGAGAAGTATTTGTGCGTACGCGAGCCTTCGTCCATCGTGTACAGTGGATATGAGTCGGCAACGTTCTCGACCGAGATTAGGTCATAGCGCGACTGGGTTGCCCACTGGCCAGGCTGCAACGCCGCAAACGCAGGGCCCACGTTCAGCCGCTCGCGCGTTGCATTGAATTTTTTGTTTTCTAGCGCTGTTACCACCGTATCGCAGTTGCGCTTGACCTCTTGTCGCGTTGCGCCGCCGACGAAGATCGTGGTTGCCATGTAGCAGTAGGTGAGTCCCTCTGCCCCGACGCGTTCCTGCGCGTGCTTGCAGTCGGCCAGGAGCTGTGCTTTGCCCGGTTTCGCCTCGGGCTGGCCGCCATTTGCCTTGGCCATTGCGTGGGTGACCAAGTTGTACTGTGTCAGATTGTAGTATTCGATTGCCTGTTGGATCGCCTTCATACTCTCGACCTGATTCATGTAACGTACGACTTGGCAAATCGTGAGTTCCATATCGAGCGACGCCAGCGTTTCGAATAGCATTGGCGACGATGTTTTCGGCCACTTCTTGACACCTACTGCACCGACGTAGACGTCCCGCTGGCTTCCTTGGAAATAGAGTACGTCCTCGCCTTTGGCCATGTAGTCACGCGGCAGCCACGCGTCGAGCATTGCGCCTTCTGGCTTGCTTTGCGGCGCTGGATTGCTTGCGCGGTTGAGAATTCGGCTCAACGCGCTCGTGAAATCGTCGCCCAACAGGCGAACCATCTTAATTGGCGCCGAATTGACGAACCCCGACAGCACACGCTCGAATGAGACAAGGTTTTCTCTCAAGGTTCCGATATCAGCAGCGAACGCCCTTGTCCCGGACAACGACTCTCGCATGGCTGAGAACAGTGCCGGGCCGATTGCTTTGCCGGTCTCTTTCTGAACCCGAGCAACGCGGTCGAAGAACTTGTCAGCGCCTGTCGAACCCGTGAACAGCATGAACAGAGAGTAGCGCGTTGTGAAACTACGACCGTCGGTGAACTTGGTCGAGTGAATTTCGTCCAGCTTGGCAGCAACTTCGTTCTGGAATTCGCCTTGCTCGTAGCTGGTGTCGCGACGCTTGTCAACAATCCACCAAGCGGTAACGCGACTATCGAGGCGCTGCGAGATGTTTTGCATCTGTTCAGCGAACGCGTCGACCTGTTCGTCGAACAGATCATCAGGATCGGCTCCGCGATAGTCGAATGCGGCTAGCATCGACCCATCCTTGTTGAGCACTAGCCCATCGGTGATGAAGTCGAGCCATGGGCACAACGCCTGCATCGGGTGAAGGTCGTCGTCGTCTTTCTCGCGGAATTTAATCTTGAGCATAATTACATGCGTACGCCGCGCCCGAACTTGGCCGGTCGCTCGTACGTTGCAGGAAGGTTTTCTCGTGAATCGGGGTGGTAGCGATTACCCATACGGGCGTACTGAATGTAGATCAAGAAAATGTTGTGGTCCTTTTTGTATGCCCACGCGAGGACGGCATGGGCTATGGCCGCAATGACGAGTGGGATTGCCGCGTAATAGACGCTGATTGTGGCCGACAGGACCGCAATAAACGCGGCCGGCCCCCAGCAAATTCCGAGCGCTTTGTTGGAGACGCCGCTGCTTAGACGGGGTTCCAACAGCGCGTGATTGACTTCTGAAACGCGCATTATCAGATGAAGCAGTTTGGCGACACGAGGCCGGAATTTGTGATGATGATCGATGAGCCTGCGACGATCGCGGCGCCGATACCCACCTTGATCACAACGTCGTGCAGCTTTGCAACGCCGAAGAAATGCTCAATCGCCCACAACATGATCACGACCAGCGCGCATCCGCCAACGATCCCCTTAAAATAGTTGGCGATGTAGCAGAAGAACTTATTGCCGTCGCCTTCTGCTGCAAATGCCAAGCTTGGCGTCATCATGATTGCGGCGGTCACCGATGCTTTGCAGATGCTTTTCGCGGTCGGTGACATGTTGTTCCAGGCGGCACTCAGGTTGACACCGTTACCCGAGCGTTTCGAGAAGATATTTTTCATTTTGGACTCCAGTGATGAGGGAAATTTGTTCGATGCGTCGAACTACGTGCTGCACGCCGTCCACCGGGACGATGCGGCGGGCAGCAAAAACAATGACGTGCACTGACTCGGCAATGTATTTTTTTACGAGTTCGGGCGGCATGGAAGCGTTTGGCGGTAGGCTCATCTGGAAAAGCATTTCCAGAGCAGAAAGAGCCTGTGTGGCCGAATCGGCGTGAATCGTTGACACGGAACCGGGGTGTCCGCTGTTGAACGCACGGATCAGGTCGTATGTTTCGTCACCGCGTGTTTCGCCGAGGATGAGGCGGTCCGGCCGCATCCGCATCGCAAGCTTGACCAGGTCGCGGGCCGAGATGCCTGCGTCGGGATTTGATAGTACTGAGATGACATTCGGTACCGACAGCTGGATCTCGCGTGAATCTTCGATGGTCAGGATGCGCTCATGCACGCCGATTTGGCTAAGTAGCGCGTTGAGCAAGGTGGTCTTCCCGCTGCCTGTGCCGCCAGCGATGATGCAATTTTTGTGTTCCTTGATGACGAGCCGAACCAGTAGGTCGGCTTGCTCTTGGGTCAGCGCCTTGTACTTGTGAATCAAGTCGTCCAGCGTCGGGCGCTCGTTCGTAGCCTTGTGCTTTCGGATGGTCATGAACGAACCGTCGGGACAGACCGGCGCCTTCGCCCCTGCAATTCGCATATCCTCGATGGATGCGTTGACGATGGCGCTTGCCGAGTTGGCAAGCGAGTCCTTGCGCACGAGCTTGGCAATTGTGGTCAGGGCCGTGTTGATTGAGTCTTCGGTGAGCAAGGCACCTTTTGCGGTGATCACGCCATTTGCTTCCACGAATACTTGGCCGCCCGGATTGATCATCAGCTCGGTCACCGATGAGTCATCGAGCCATTGGCGGACTGGCTCAAGCTGGTCGGCAAGGATATTTAGAGCGACGTTGGGATTTAACATGGAGCAATTTTCGGCCAACTATTGCTTTGTGGCACATCGAAAGCGCGAGGCTTTTCGTGGCTATTCGTATTCGAAGCAATAAAGCCGGCGCGTATAGCCCAATGTGGCCTTCGGTTCTCTCGAGACGAAGTTGGCTGGCGACAGTCGCAGTTGGAGAGTGGCCATGCGCGCAGACGGTGGCGGCTTCGGGGCCACGTGGCCCCGAAGCAGTCAAGAACAGATACTTACTGGAGGAGCCCAGCTTCGGTGACGAAAACGCTCGGCTTTTTGACCTTGGTGCCGGACACATAAAGGATTTCGCGCGCCCTGGTCATTGCAACAAACATTAGCCGCCGTTCTTCTTCAAGCGAGCTTTTCTCGGATGGAAACGCGCCAGTATCTAGTCCGACAATCCAGACCCGATCGAACTCCAACCCTTTAGACCCGTGCGCCGTGGTCAGCAGCGCAACCGGCCCCTCCCCTTCGGGCCGTTCGTCCCTCTTTTCGGCCGCCTTCTGCTTTTCCTCACGCTCACGCACAGTCGCCAGCTGTTCCTCAAGGGTGCAGTCGTTCGGTTTGTAGATTTCCCGTGCAGCGTCGAGGATCGCCTGGCTGCTCGGTTTTTGCAGCGTTTCGGACAACCATTCGTGTACACCGAAGGAGAGTGTTGCATGGAATCCCTGCTCTTTCGCAGTAGCCCATCCTGCATGGCGCTTTGCGAAGGTCCGCCAGATATCGATGCCCTTCGCCGAAATGCCGGCATTAAGGAAGTCGTCGCGGCTGCCAATCATGATGTTCACGCCGAATAGCTTGCGGATTTTTCGCGTGTCCTCTACGTCCATGCCCGCCCAAGCCAGGACCACGTCGAGATCGTTGCTGGCTGGTTTGACGAGCAGCCGCAGGAGCGCTGCGCACGCCTGGACTTCCGGACAGTCGAAGATGCTTCTGCCATCTATCTTGCGGTAGGGGACGCCGCGCGTTGTCATCGCGGCCTGCAGGAGCGTCAGCTCGTCGTTGGTTCGAGCGATTACAGCAAAGCCGGCGCCCTCGTCCCGGGCGATCATGGCTTCTTCAGCAGCAGCCGCGTATTCGGTGGAGTTGTCCTTGAAGGACTCCCAGATGATAGTGCCGCCTGCGCCCTTCGCAGCGAACAGGCGCTTTTCGATCCGCTGCTTGTTCCGGCTAACTAGTTGTTCGGCGGCCGCTAGAATCTCAGCCCGACACCGGTAATTTGTTCCGAGTAGCACTTGCAGGGCGCCGAACTGTTTCGCAAACTGTTCCATGCCAGCGAATCCGAGCG
>Ga0308160_10002254_pt1 | contig 23962 bp, 41 predicted proteins | sample PhyFR1_FD_201036 | JGI IMG/M metagenome (GOLD analysis project Ga0308160, IMG submission 201036) | Phyllosphere microbial communities from UC Gill Tract Community Farm, Albany, California, United States - DLSLF.R1 | ecosystem: Host-associated > Plants > Phyllosphere > Unclassified | place: USA... | reverse complement strand
TTCCGGAATCGGCTCAACCACCGCCTATGACCAGGTCTAATACTTTGGCGGGGCATGGAGGGGATGATTGGCAAGAGAGGCGGGCGGAGATTGTGAGGAGGTCTTTGGCGGATGATACGGGGTATAGGTCTCATGGGTGGTAGCATAGGCCGATAGGCCGTGGAAGGGTCCGATATGCCGTGGAAGGCCAGACCGATAGGCCGCGGAAGGGGCAACGGAGCGAGAACAGGAGTACGACCGGAGAGACCCATTCAACCAATCATCATCATATCAACATCAAATCACCATCCCACCAATTCACTCGCATAGTATCGTATAATTCGCTCGTTTAGCTTTCACCATACCCAATAGCATGTTGTACTTTTCTCTAGCTATTCCTTAGTTGTTGTACTATTTGCTATTCCTCGTTTTAAACGATCTCATGAATTTGCATACGATATACGGAACGCGGTACTACAAATTCCAATGACCGAAGGGGATCTGACATCTGACTAGTGGGATTTCTGTTAAAAGTAGTACGACTCTAGACTTTGCCGCGGGTGTCCTTGATGACCGACCTTTAATCTCTTTCTTATTCTTTATACATTCCTATATACATCATGCCCATAGGCCCAGATTCAGTATCAGCTGGTCGGACACCTCCTAGCAAATATGGGAGTGGAGGGAGACAGGTTCCAGCGACAAAGACTTCTGCTGAGATTCAATCTGAATTAGACGCCGAGGCCGAGGCCGAGGCGAAAAGAAGGAGAATACAGGTTAGTCACCTCTCTTGGTAGCAAGGCGACAGCTGTCGAGGAAGGATATGTAGAGTAGGATCAGAAGAAGCTAATTTACAGAGAGCATGCGATATCTGTAGACGTAAAAAGATACGATGTGAAGGACCTATGAACTCGAAATCGAATGCTAAATGCGCGAATTGTCAGGAAGGGGGATACGAATGTACTTATGTTGAGAATGCAAAGAGGAGGGGACCGCCTAAAGGGTATATCGAAACGCTAGAGCAGAGGTGTGGGAGGTTGGAGAAGGTCTTGGCTCAGGTTAGTCACCGTTTGTATCGTATCGCGGTAGCGATGCTACTTTTGACGAGGCTGACCAACAGCTACATCCTTTCATGGGAGTCGATAGCCTGGTGGGACCACCACTTGATAAAGAAGACTTCGACCTGGCGACATATAATGCTATACTCAAACAATCCAATATACCCCCGTGGCCCGAGACGAAACCTATCCCACCGGCCATCATGATTTCCTCCGATTCACCTCACCAACCAGGACTCTCTAACGCTCCTCCATCCGCATCAGTCTCACCTCCCGCTGCGCCAGCTCCATCTCCTGCATCCCGTATACTCGGTCCAACACCTTGGTCAACGTACGAACAAGATCCAAATCGACCTGCTGAAGAGGATCATGAACATGATGATGTTCGAATCAGTGCTGAGATTGCAGCTGCAATGTCTCGATTGGAAGTGAAAGATGTTTCATGGCGATTTCATGGGAAAGCATCCGGTGCACATTTGATGAATGTCATTACGGAGTTGAAGTATGGAGCGGGTAGTACCCATTTATTGGATGTGGTCGCAAAGACAAAGAGGGACGAGTACTGGAAAGTACCTGAATGGGAAGTGGTGATCGCTCAAGAAGGGGTCTATCCCATCGACTGGTCGACTTGGCCTTCACACGGATTGGATAGGGTATTGATCGACGCATACTTCGCCCATGTCAATACGTATTTACCGCTTTTGAACAAGATTCTATTTGATCGACAATACAATTCGGGCTTGTACCGGTCCAATTCCGAATACGCAAAGATCTGCTGGATGGTATTCGCCAACGGAGCTCGATTCGTCGATGACGACCGAGTCTACTGGCCTTACGACGAAGCGTCCACGCCAGAGGGAAGGGAGAGGTTAAGGACAGATGCAGATGGAACCAGGAGATATTCGGCAGGATGGAAATATATGAGAGCATTACTCAAGATGGGAAGATCGATAGTCGCCACACCGAATTTATACGATTTCCAAACTCAAGTCTTGCTCTGTGCTTTCCTATCAGGAAGCGCGGTTCCACACATGACATGGCTTGTCTCCGGGTATGGACTTCGATCAGCTCAGGAATTGGGGATTCACGTACGAGCGACATTATTACGAGCCGAACCCGTCGAGAGGGCCTTGTTTGGAAGGGCTTTCTGGTGTTTGTACCATATCGACCGTACCAACTGTGCTGGCATTGGACGATCTGTCGCGCTACAGGACACAGATTTCGATGCCGATTACCCCATTGCTGTAGACGACGAATTCTGGGAAACGGGAAATCCAAATACCGACTTCATCCAACCTCCTGGCAGTGGTGTACCAAAAGTATCGGCATTCATCCATATGCTTAAACTGGATCATGTGATTGGAGCGGCATTACGGACGATTTACGCAATCAACAAATCACCTGAACATCCTGGCGATCCAGCTGCTCAGAGGGCTATTGTGGTTGAACTTGATTCAGCATTGAACTCATGGGCGGACGCTGTACCTGATGGATTGAGGTGGGACCCGACGAGGAGCGACCAACAGTTATTCCAACAATCGGCAGTTCTTTACGCTCAATATTATTATGTCCAAATCCTTATTCATCGACCTTTTATCCCGACCCCTCGATACCCCAATACAGTCGGCCTACCCTCCCTTGCTATTTGTTCCAACGCAGCTCGATCCATTTGCAATATCCTCGATGCCTCTTTACGTAGAGGAAGGCAATATGGACTATTACCAGGCCATATACTCGACCACTCATTCATCCTCCCCGCTTGGATGGCTGCCGTCATCTTACTAGTCAATATTCATTCAGGCAAACAACAACCATTAGAAAGGGAAAGGATGTTGAAAGATGTCAAGAAATGTCTCGCGGCCATTAAGGATACGGAATTGATCTGGAGGCAATCTGGGAAATTGACAGATATCTTGACGGAATTGTTGAGGGAGGGGGAACCGGTATCTGTACCTGAATTGCCTCAAGGTCAGAAACGGCCTTTATCGACTTTTCAGGCTAGTACGATGGGCCAGGGGGGTTCCTCATCTTCATTGAATAATCTACATCAACAACATCAACATCATACTCCACCAACACCACCTCCAGTATGGGAATGGAATAATCAACCAAACACAAATCCAAGTTATCCCATAATGCCCAACAACAACGTGAATATGGCAAATGGATATCTCCCAAATCTTGATCCAGCAGGATTAGATTTATCCGGTATTAACTCGAACCCAAATGCGAATGTTAATCCGAATACGAATACAAATATGAATGGGAATGGAAACGGAGGACCAGTGATGGATTCATTCTTTGACCACGGACTGTTTGGGGGATTAACACCAACCGTTGGAATGGGGATGGGGATGGATGGAAATAATGGGAATGGAAATGAGGATGATCTTTGGACTCAATTGTTTGGGACTTTCCCGTATGTCCACTTTCTTTACCTCGGGTGTTGGGCAGAGCTGATATGATAGACCTGCTTGGCCTAATAACTAATACAGGATCGGTCTTTTGATGGCGGTCTTGGGTGGGGTAGCATGTAACTATTATGCATTGTACAATCATCGGCTATGCTCGTAAGCTCGCTTGTCAGTACACGGTTGTTCTACTTATCAACAAGACTTAATCTGCTGACCACAACTGATCGGCAGGATTAACAATGATGATCCCCACCATCTCCTTTCCCACTCCCCCAAGATTTGCCGTGACACTTCCTGCTCCAACAGATGAAAGATCCCATCGTTTGCGATTCACAACAAGAGAAAACTTCATGGTACATGACCGAGGACTACCGGATTGAGACAGAATAAGGGAAGAGATCAAGCCGAATGAGTATGATTATGGCAGACTACCTTGATCTGCTCTTTGAAATCTTCTCCCAATCCCAATCCGACCAACCAATGAATCATATAACATTCCCCAGCACCTTGAAGGGTCATGTTGCACTAACATCAGTCAAACCTCGCCGCAGAAGCTTCACTTACATCAAGGCCACATACTCGGGCGTACTGATCTCAATGGTTCTTGTCACGTTTTAGGTAGACTCTATTCTTGCGACATCTCACAAGACTGGGCTGAGGTCACATTTCTCTCCCTTCATCGTGCCATCTGCGCATACGCAACCCCCACCGCCGAATGCTGGGAACTTGTCACCGGGTCGCTTCATGACTACACTCTCCCCATCCGTGACATTTTTCCCTTCGACTTGCATAGTCTACATTGCGTGGTCTGATGCGTGGGACTTCGAGTAAAAGGCGGCCTGAACGCCTGGTAGGATAAATAGGATTCATCTTGATCAAAGATTGTATCATTGAAGGTGCGATCAGGTAATCAGCCATGAATCCTGTAGATCATTATGAAAAGTATTGGTCATTCCATGTACTCTCCCTTTGAGTATTGTCCACTGATCAGTAGGATCAACAGGGCCGGGTTCATTATTCCCCTGGGTATTACCGCGATCCTTTCTTCTCCGGCGGATGTACCGGTCCATCGGGATTATTGAGTGTAAATAACAGGCAAATCCCATTGACCCAACTCCCAATCAGATCTATACGTGCATGTCATTTCTAAGCCCGAATTGCCACCTCTAGGAACGATTCGACCCTTTCTGACCTGGAACTTCTTTGCACCCTTTCTCCGTCTCGTCCTTGGTACGTTTATCCAATGCCTTTTTGGCTTGTAGAGCGGTAAGTGCGGCTGGTCATCAGTATCGTTCCTTGCGGTTAAACGGAAACTGGCAAAAGAGAGGGAAGCTTCGAGAGAAAGAAAGAAAGAAAGAAAGAAAGAAAGCAGGACATACCTCCCACACCACTGCCATCCTTTGCTAGACCCATCCTTACTCTTGCGGTACCTTCTTCACCGAGTAGGATTTTCAGTGCTTCCCTCACACGATCTTGGAATCCAGGTAAGAATTCGGCTACACTGTATTATATCAGTATGAAGTCGGTTTGAACTGAGGAAGGAAGACTCACGATCCATCTAATCCGACATCAAGCCCCTTATCCTCCTCTCCCTCAGGAGCCTTGTCATTACCAGTATAAACGACAACAGCAGCAACGGCACAAGCAGCCAACTGGGCCGCACGGACTGAAACGGCCTTACATGCCCATTGGACAATTTCACAACATGTCGAAGTGATTTTACTTGAATCCATCTTTAATTCCTTAGTGATGATCTTCTTTACGTCGTCCTCGGATTTAGCACCCTCGATAGCAGACACGAAAGCTGCGTCGTAACCGTAGTGCGTGTTTAGGATTTCTGAAGAGTGACCGCCGAATAGGAGGGAAGAGTCGATGAAATGGAGTAGGATATTACGTGTGATTTCACCAATGTCTGCTTGTCAGCTTGTACTCCTGCATGAGGGACTCGTCAGCTTACACATTCCAGAGACCATCTTTTCGAAAGCCTGTTTACGTGGGTTAATGGATTCTCGGTCCAGCTTGTTGTCGAAGATAGAAACGGGTAGGACGGTTCGCTACTATCAGCATTATCCCCACCTGGGATCAGGTGACAAACCTGATTATCCATCGCTCCCCATTCCGTGTTGACGACCATGTAGTTTCCAGCAAGATCCCCACCAGCCTCTGCTTCCTTAATACTCTTCTCTCCGAGTTTCTTGATTGACCTCGTCTTGTCGATATAAGCTCCGTTGGTACCGGTACCGAAGATAGCTCCAATTAGAGCTGGTCCATTTTGGTAAGACCTAGAAAGGAGTGTTCCAACAGTCTACCATCAGCCATTGACAATAAAGGAGAGGATGTGTACGTACATCATTGACAAGAGCACTACACCTGACGTGAATGTGTTTACGGTCGAAAGCGTCCTGAAGGAGTTTAACAACATCATGTCCAATAGCATTCTTGGCTGCGAATCCCTTTGTCCAAGTTAACAATTTTCCAGCATCAATAGCAGTTTGTTCGACTGGGAAACTGGATATCAGCACTGCATCTGAAGGCAAGAAGGAGCACGACGCCAAGGAGGAGGACGTACCTGAATGTGAAACCTAGATGAATGGGCTCGTTTGAAGCGGGGATATCTGATCCGATTTCGGTCAAGAAAGCGTCGACGGAATCCGCAATGTAGTCTGGTAATCAGCTTACACTCCAGAAGGATTTTAGGTGGTTATTGGAGCATTCATGAAATGAGAGGATGGGGCGTAGTGTATTTTGAAAGGCACTTACCAAACAAGACTTTCGCCTGGCCCTCTTTTAACTCCTGAGAGATCTTATATTTCTGCTGCTTGATTTCGAATTTATGTTGCCCAAACAACCTAACTTCACAGACACGCCTACATGTCAGTTCATGCCTTTAATTGTTCGGGCATAGCATACAAATTGGTTCCTCCCAAATCCAAAGCCAAGAACGTTCTAACCCATTAGCTCCCCTCCTTATTCTCTCATATGTGACGCACCCCTGCTCAGATCCATCTGGTACACCAGTAACGAAACTTGGTACCATTGCCATATCTTTACCATAATCCTCTAAACCCTCTTTCATCTCTTTCTTGAATTGCTCGACTATATCCTTTAGCTTTTGATCCTTGAGGAAGAAAGCTGGCTCGAAAGTCGAGCATAGATCTGGGAGTGTCATTGTTGTTTGATGATATAGCCTATGCTATAGTATATGTATAGTATGGTATATGTATATAATAACAAGGTGAGTAACTATAGTCTCTACCAAACGCGGAAAAGGGACAGAGAGAGAGCAACGTCACTGAGAACAACGGAATCAAATTATATACAAGCCAAGCAGGGGTAAATACAAATGGGGGATCTGGCTCAAGCGAGGCAGCTGATAGTAGCAATGGAGAGCATCATGATGGTGACGATACATACAATGGCAGATGGAAAGAAAGCATACTATATACAACTACATTCTACAATAACTCTACTCGACGTACTGAAGATCAGCTTGGACACGAAGAAGGAACAATTGAGCTCACCTTTCGCAGATCCAGACTGAGCGTTTTCGACGAATTCTCCTCTTGTTCCCTATACACACCAACAAGTCCATCGGCATGCTCGTACCTGCTATCAGCTTCCTCCTTCATGCAATGTGAGATAACGTACAAAGTAGACTTGAGCGAGATAATCAGGAATTGAACCTCCTTATCGGCCTGAGCACGAATATACCTAGCCAACTTGGCTACATTCGTAGCATCAAGCGCTGCATCGACCTATCATCAGCTCATCCCCCACTCACCAAGAGAACATTGGCTCACCTCGTCGAGGACAAAGAACGGAGCAGGATGGAAACTGTGGATAGCGAAAAGTAATGCCAGAGCAGCCATAGTCTTTTCTCCGCCAGATAACTGCTCCATATCCGTAAATCGTTTAGAGGGGGGCATAACATCATACTTGACTCCACTTAGGTATGGTTCCTATTTAATAAGCTTTATCCAAGTACGCACACAGGTGAGCTTACCTCTGCATCCTCAAGACTGAGGAAAGCAACACCACCCTGAACATGATGTTTATCCCTCGTAAGTTCTTTGTAGACTTTATCAATACAACCCGACATGTGATTGTAGGCCTTGTAGAAGAGATCACAACGTTTCTTCTTGAGTTCGAGGAATTCGTCTCGGGCTCGTCTGGATTCTTTTCGAGTTTCGTCCGCTTCTTCCTCAGCTTCAGTCAAGCCGGATTGGACGTCTTTGAGCCTAGCTGTCAGCTTCTTCTCCTTGTCGATTAGAGGGAGGACATACTTCTCAACAGCCTTAGTATTTGGGTTGAGCTTTTCAAGCTCGGCTCTCATCCTAGTGACCTCCGCCTCGAGTTCGCGACCAACTTCCTCCGATCCGTCCTATGCATTAGTATCATCCTGACATCCATCGCAAAAGTTACTCACCTCCTTGGCCTCTTCATCCAATTCCTCGAAATCAGGCTCGACACCAAAGTTGTCGGCGACAGCAGCACGCTGAGTTCCATCATCGTCAATATCCATCCCGTCGTCGTTTTGTGCCTACCAATCAGCTCCATCCTCCCACTTTATTCGGGTACTTACCTCAACAAGAGGAATCTTATCCAAAGAACCAGAAACCAACGGAATATCAATCTCCTCCAATCGGCATCTCCTGTAAATAGCATGCCTATCCGAAGAACTCTTTTCAATCTCATCATTCCACCCCGCGATCTGCTTCAGAGCTTTATCCAAATCCCTCTGCATCTTCCTAGCGGAATCACGAGCTCGTTCGACATTATCGCTGGCTTCATCTTGGATAACTTGAGAATCTTGGAGTTTCTTCTTTAGTTTTTCGAGGGATTTGGTGAGGTCTTGAATCTCTTGTTCGAGTCCTGCTTTCTGTTCTTGTCGAGCGGCAATGTTTTTCTTTTCACCTTTGATTGTCGATTTCAAGCTGGCGAGTCGTTCTCGAGTGTTTTCAAGTTGTTTCCTTTCGAACTCGATCCTATTCTTTAGCTACCCCCTTCAATACCTGAGGCTTGAAACGTACTGATGCCCAATCCTATTCTGCTGAACCACAAACTCGGCCATCTTCTCATTCTCCTCAGACATCATCTTCAACTGGACATCTTCATATTCCCGAATACTAGCCACTTTGATCTTTTTACAGAAAGCCTTGAATACACCATCATCAGCGGCATTAACCGCAGTTTCCAATTTATCGACTTTAGCGTCAATCGCATCGACCGCTTGGGTCTTGGATTTGAGATCTGGACCGAGTTTCTCAATTTCGGCAGTCTTGGCTTTGAGCTCGCCTTTGAGATCTGATAAGCGGGATTGGAGTTCTTTCTGCTAGTCAGCGTTGAGTAAGATGAGGACATACCAAACTATCACGGCTGACGCCCAATTGAGCATTCAATCGAGCGAGATTCTCGAGAAGACCTTCATCGCCTTTATCTTTAGGTTTGGACTTGTTGAGTTCCTGGAGTTCTTGGGTGTACTTCTCCTTGAGCTTCTTGAGACCTGCTCCGTAAGCTGAGTTCACGATCGTCAGAAGGAGACTCACGATCAACCTCGTTATCGTCAAACTTCCTACTGGAGCTAGATCCTTGACCACCAGTAATCAATCCACTCCTGTGAATGACGGTTCCTTCAAGCGTAACACCTGATATCAGCTTCGCATCTTGTTGAAGTATAAGACTCACCTTTAACGCCCTGAGCCTTCTCATAGCAGATATCCCTAGCAATAGCCATAGTATCGCAAATCATCGCATTCCCACAAACATGCTGTAAAGCCCTTTCCACACTAGGATCATACTCAATACAATCAATAGCGAGTCTGGCGCCTTTGACAAAGTTCCTTAAACGTTCTGGAATAGGTTTGACTTGGATAGTATCGAGTGGAATGAACGTTGCTGAGCCTGCTCTTTGATTCTTCATGTAATCGATACAGTCAATTGCGGTTTTCTCGTGTTCGACAATGACTGCGTCGGTGTGTCGACCGAGAATGGTCATGACTGCCGTATCGTATTTCCTCGCTGTCGGTTTACAAAGATCGACGACTCGACCGTGAACACCTGTTTATCAGCTTATTCTCGCGCAAATAGATCTAAGAAGCTTACCAGGAAAGACCCTCTTCAGATTACTTAGTGTCTCCTTGAGCTTGGCCTCTCGCTGGGATTCCGATTTGTCCACACCAGCCTGTAGGAGCTTATTAAAGACATCCTGTAATCGCTCATTGATCTCAGTCTCCTTCTGCCTGATCCTAATTCGTTCCTCCTGAGCCCGGTCGATCTCAGTCTTGATCTCATCCGCCTGCGTAGATAGGGAAGTGACTTTCTCGCTCGTCTACCCGTCAGCTATGAGTCTGGTGATGCATCACTCAGCTTACCTCTTCTTCCCTCTCGCTCAGTCGCTCAATCTCACTTCGGAGCTGAGTTTGTTTACTTGACGCCTGCTGGATCTTATCTTGGACCGAAGCGAGTGCGTCCGTCAATGTCTTCTTCTCTCGTCGAAGGGTTTCAAGCTGTTGTCGCTCAGTCACCGCCATGGTATTTGCCTGACATCGCCTGACTGTCAGCTGATACTCCTCGACAAGGCAATGAGCTCACAAATCTCTATAAGTGTCCAGATCGGCTTTCGACAGACTCTTGCCAGCTGCTTGGCTCTGCTTTCGCTGTGCCTCTGAATTGTCAGTTCCGTATCATATTGAATGTGGGGACATACCAGCAGCTTCCTTCTTTCTCTCTGCGATATCCGCCGCACCCTGTTCCAATTCCTCTAAACTTTTGGCCTGCCTATCTTCATCCTTCGTGACCCTCTCCATTGTTTTGGTCATGTCGGCTACTCGCTTTTCGGAATGGGCAATCTGGGTATCGACAGTGACGATCTCGGGTTTCTGTCATCAGCTTGTCTCCTCGAGAGGGCAGACCTCAGCTCACCTTATCCTCCAGGGCCTTTTCACCCTTCTTCACATTCGCTTCCCTCTTCTTGACGTCCAGGGTAGCAGCGGCATGTTCTTTCTTTGTCTCCCTGAGCTTCTTATCGCTCTCATCCTATCGTCAGCCCCCCTCATTTCGTGTAACTCACGGCTGAAGCACGTAAATCGGTCAATCGATCATTTGCAGCTTCCACCTTTCTAGTCGACTCGTTGATCTCGGTCGTGATGTGGTATAATCGCCATAGGAGCTGTCGCTGGACTGCTGCATCCTGCTTGTCAGCTTGGGATCCTCAAGGATGCAGTAGCTTACCGTAGCATTCCTCAACTTCTCCCATTGCCTGTACTCCGATTTCTGCTCTTCGAAATGCCTGACTTCCGCAACCATCCCTCTCTTCTTTGCGAAGTTTGCATTGGATGCGTCCGTAGCCTTATCCTGGGCAAGTTTGGCAGCTTCATACTGCGGAGCTAGATCGAGGGAACTGAGCATCAGCACATCGTTGGCGTAAGGTAAGGTAGGGTGGACGTACCCGCTGATTCGATCAATCAATTTAGCTAGGGCTTTACTGTCCTGACTAGCTACTCCCTCTACATCTCCTTGGAAGACTAGGAAGTTCTTTGCCTTGACTAGAATGTTAAATTTCTCCAGCTGTTGATTGTAAGCGTTCCAAGGAACAGCTCTTGAATTCAAGTGATATGTCGATGCTCCAGCAACATTGATCCTATCATCAGCTACAACCCCAGAATTATACGTACGATCTCTTGAAATTCCATTCCTTCCCCTTATCATCCTCATAAACAGCAATAACGAATGCAGTCCTACTATCCTCATCCTGCGTTTGGGTTTCCTGAGTTTCCTCATCAACTTCCATTCCATCCTCTGCTTCTGCTGCTTTCCTGCCTCTGTACACTAGGTCTTTGAGCTGAGTACTCCTTAGCTGAGCAGATTTCACTCCAAGAACGAAGGAAATTGCATCCATCAAATTCGATTTTCCGGCACCATTAGGTCCGATGATGCACATGAATGGGGCATCGCCGAAATCGACCACCTGGATTTGAGCTTTGAAACTTTCCAGACTGCAGAAATGAATAGCTTACCTGCGTCCCTCTGTACGACTTGAAGTTTGATAGCTCTAGTCGTCTGAGCGGCATATTGATTACAATGGTTGATGGTGAAGGAAAGGAAATTAAGATCATTTAGACGCGTCTCTAATGTTCAAAGTCGCGTCACCTCACGGAAGCAAATTACTCTGGTACAGGCTAGGCTGACTTTGAGGCTTCACCCCCACTCTCCTATCTCCCATCAATCTACTATAACGCATCGATGGACCGGGCGCCATGATAGAAGCCTCGATGCATGCATGCAGCCTCCATCTGAGTGGAGCGCATGACAACTTCATCATCTTCCGTTGGAAGTAAGCGAAAAGTCGCCCGAACACAGCGGACACAAGGGGGAAAGGAGGGTGGGTGTGTTTTGTTGACCGTATCAAAACCTTTCCCCATATTTTCGATGCATTCCTACTTTACTTTTACCTCTCTCATATTACTACGTGATGGGCACTGAATCTACTGTGGATGCTGAAATCCCAACTACGACTTCGACTGAGGACAAGAACGTCGATTTGGCAACTCCCTCTGGTGAAGAGACATGGGGACAATTGTCGGATATGAGACTCTTCATCCTTGGAGCAGCTTTCTTTGCTCTATGGGCAGGTAACGTACGCTATCTCGTATCCTCAACTCTCTTTCGCTGCAAAGCTGATGTTGTCTAGTCATCATCTGTCTTGCAGACCGCTACAATCTTACCTGTTATTCAAAAGGAATTTGGCGTTTCTAGGAGTCAGGTCCAATGGGTCGCGGCGTCGAATACTATTGTTTGGGTAAGTCCTTGTCCTTTCTCCTCGTCTAAACCATCCGCGAGGTCCTTAGCTGAATCACGTCGTAGGGCTCGTTACAGATCGTGGCTGGCAGATGCTGCGATATTTACGGAAGGAAGCGGGCATTTCATTGTGGGATGCTCTTGTTCGTCTTGCCTACCATTGTTTCCGCCTTTATGCCTGTAAGTCTCCCTGGGCACTCACCAATATTGCTGATCCCCAGAACCTTGCCGCTTTGAATGTCTGTCGTGGTATTGTTGGTGCTGGAGCTGCAGTCATCATTCCTGCGGCTGCTGGGATGATTGGATCAATTTATCCGCCTGGTCGAAAAAGGACATTTGCCTTTGTGGCCGTGTCATGCGGTCAGTCATCGTGCTATGATCATCTGTCATCTCCGAGAATCAGAGCTCATGTTTTAGGTGGTGTCAGCGGGGCTTCTATCGGGATGCTCATCGCAGGGGCTTTTCTGGAATCCAACAGGTTTGTCCCGACTTTGCTTTATACTTGCCGATTCGGTATGCTGATAGGTATAGATGGACTTGGCGCCCTTGTTATCTCGTCATAGCCCTTGTATCTCTTGGACCGTGGTCCATTATCACCTGGCTGGTCCCGGTGGATCCTCCAAGAAAAGAGGACACCAGGCTCGATTGGCTAGGGTCGTCATTGATGGGGATATCCCTCTTTTTGCTCCTCTTCGGCTTCACCTCGTCGCAAACAGAAAGAAAAGGCTGGAGCACACCTTGTGAGTCTGATCAACTGGAATAGAGCTGACATCTCAGACGTACCGGCTTTGATAGGAGGCTCCGCGCTGTTTATGATCTGTTTCATACTCCGACAAATACAGCTTACGAAAGCTTTGGCCTCCGGGACCAAAGCCAGACCTCTGATACCTCGAGCTTTGTTGAGCATGGAATGCTGGAATCTGCTTGTCATCTACGTCGCTGCCGCTTGTACTTGGGCGTCCACCGATGTAAGCTCTATTTTCCAGATTGTAGTGCTACAGTGCAAGTGGCTGATGTCTGTTAGACTATGTGGACCTTGCTGTCTTACCTATACCTGGATGTTCTCGAACTGGGTGCTTTAGACGCAGGTTTGAGACTTAGCGTCTGCCTGTTCAGTGGTCTGGCAGCTGCAGTGGGTAACAATAGACGCGTCGAGACTTATATGAACAGTCGATCGTAGCTCTTACGATCAACAGGGTACCTCCTCGAGCGCTCATGGCAGCTCTATGCAGCGTAGCTACTTAGGTCGCTATCATCATCGATCAAAGCTGAACTTTATAGCTTGAGTCTGGTATTGCTCGCTATACGCAAGGTACATTGGCCTTTCTGGCGGGCAGATCTTTGGGCCATGCTATTGGCGGGGTTCAATGCAGAGTGGTGATTACCTCTCACGAATTCAGCTAATGCTCAGTCTTGTCGCTGCTGGTCTCACCCTTATATCGATGACTGCACCAATGTCAGTACACCTACCCTTCAATTTTCAAGACCGCTTAGCTTACCTGACTAGTAACGACGGCTCAATCGCTACAGCCATCTTCCAGACTTCTTGCCGGATCGGCTACGCCCTCGGATTAGCTGTTGCAACATTGTTCCAGGAGAACGTCGAGTCACAAGCTCTGAGGGGAGGTGCAAGCAATAAACAGGCTCTAGCTAAAGGTCTATCGGCTGGATTCTGGTTTTGTGCTGGCTGTGCAGGGTCCTGTGAGTAAATCGGGTTAGCGGAATCTTCGGGCTGACATCGTAGCTGCACTAGTGATCTTGTTTGGGATGCGAGGTTGGCAGATGTTGAGCGAGATGAAGCAGGGAGGAGAGGAGTCTCGAGAAACAGAAGATTCTCCTGCGATCACAAGAGCGAATGCTTCAGCTTGAGATGAATCGCCATCCCATACGATATGTATAGATATTCATATTGGACGTATTACGATACATGCGATAATGATGTATGCAAGACGCGTTACCCTCCTCGGCGAATCGGACCATAACGAGCGATATATTCGTTTACGTAGTACAGCATGCTTCCACATGTGAAAAGCACGACTGACATAACTGCGCATGGTGATTTGCTGTTGATAGCTGCTCTGACGGAAGTTCAGCGCAATCAGGCCGACGAATCGTAGCTTACTCAGCAACAGCTGAAACCATGAGACCAGATAGCACTGTACATACATTAGCGAGGACTTTTGACATTTATAATGAACATACATATTCCGCTGAACAGGTTGTTATTGGTGGGCCCATGCTTCCGCATCTGGACGCCCGTGTATGCCAACAGTCCACCGCCAGTCAAAACTCCGGTGAATACCACCGGATTTGGCTTGCGTCGGACGAGTGTGTATATACTGCCCACTAATGATATTCCGGATAGCTGCGATGAGTACAGTACAGCTTCAAAACCGGCGGCACTTACTACTCCTAGTGGTAGAGCAGACTAGTGAAGGTCAGTCAAGCTCGGCATTGGAGGATTCATCCTTACTGGAGCTGGCCGGTATCCAACTTCCTACCGGTCAGCTGAAATCTTTGGCGGGAACGTGAGCCTCACTACCACCATGCTAAAGAGTAAAGGTCAAGATACACCGAGTCAGTAGAGGCTGAAGGGGCATCGCTGATGCATATAAGCAAGACTGGTTGATTGCATGGTGACTTTTGCCAAGGTAATGTCTGCCGGTGCGGACGCGTCAGTCAAACACTCGCGCCTACTTGGGGCCGGGCACGTTGAGCCTATATTACCGGAAGTCGGATCGGAATGCCGGTGTTCGTTACCGCCATTTACCAGACTTCTTGAAAGAGGTCGAGGCTTGTATCATCATCAACTATCAAGGACGACTGGCCATCAGCACTGTACAGAGACTTGATATCAGGCTCTAAATTCTCCCGAAAGATGTCGCAATCGAACCAGCGACAATCGTTCTCGTACCATGGATCAATGATGGGTCAGGATCTGGACTCGGACGGAGAAGGGGATGGGAGGGGCGGAAAGGGTCGTGAAGGTGACAAGGGGGACAAGAAGGGTATCATCAATCGGGTAAATCGTAAGTACTGACTTGCATATCTGAGTCGTGAGCTGATATGTGCAGGAGCTTGTGTAAGCCTTCAAATGAACCTCTGTTGACGTTGGATTTTGGCTGACGAACAGAATAATTGTAGAAGGATGAAGATGCGATGTGTCGGAGCAGAAGATCCACCATGCAAACGATGCCGGAATGCTGGGTTGGAGTGTGTGATGGAAAAGCCAGGGCGATCAGCAAATGACGGTGTAGGCGAAGAGTGAGTCTACCTGAATGTTGATCAGTTGTTGATGGCAGTCGTATCCGGTCATTGGAAGGCCAAGTATCGGCCATACAAAATACCCTAGTCGATCTAGTCAGCACATTACGACAAGGAATGGCATCTGGAAACAACGCCTTACCAGCTCCTGAACCGACCATGGATCCTTCACCGGACCAATACCAAAGCCAAAACGTCAACATCAACCAATTTAGCAACAACGCCCCTCAAGCCTCTCCATCACATAGTAATTCGTTTGATCCCAGTCAATTCAACTTCCCCCTCCAAAATCAAATGTTTCCTGGAACCGTCAGTCATCGCAGTCCGAGTTATAGCGCTTTCCCACCTGGGACTGTCAATTTCGGTTTCCCGCCTCGACAGGATATCGGATCAGATACCGCTAGTATCAACAGTCGAAATCAAGCTAGTCCATACAATATCATGACGACCTCGGATGTTACTCGGCCCAGCCCACAAGATCTGTCAACTATGGAGGGAGCATTTCGACGACCAGCATTGCCTGTATCTACATTTACGCAAACTCAACATCTACAATCAAACGAAATGTCGCTTCCGCCTTCAAGAGCAGGATCAGTAGGCGCTGAAGATATACTTGGACCTGATCATATCACCAACCCACTAGGGGCGATGTCGAATATGGCGGGATTGGTGGAAGCGGCAGTAGCGAGAGCAAGGGACGATGCCGCAGAAGGAGCATCAACCAACAATAACTCAAGCAAGAGAGGGGCGGAACAATCGGACAATGCAGGTCCAGTCAAGAAGACTCGCTTCAGTCCTACTGAACCTTCTGGTCCGGCAGTATTGGAAACCCAACAATTACCTTGGAAAGGTACCTCGAAGGGAAAGGGGAAAGCTAAGAGGAAACATATTCATGCGTATCCCGATGCTGTGGCTGAAGGGCTTGTCAGCGAGGAGGAGGGAAAGGCATTGATTGAGCTGTAAGTGATCATCCACTCATACTGCTGTTCATACTGACGACCAGATATTATGCTGGATCATCCAATTTCGTGCCCTGCTACGATCCAAGTGTTGACACCTGGGAAGCGTGAGTCACTTTTCAAAAGCGCTCCATCTACTCTTCGTCATACCAGAAGGTACTGTGCAATCAGGGATGTAATACGGAGGAAGAGACGGGCTGTCGAGGCTCTCAATCCCAGAAAGCACCCAATCCCCTCTACAGTATACCCTGACAGAACACCAGAGATTCTCGGGCATCTTCAGCACATTCCTTGTTGTTCTTTTACTGACCGTCAGTCTACGTCTTCGATCCCCTTTCTCCATAACAGCGATGATCATGGTGGGAGCGAGAGTCCGAGATGGAGGTGGACCAGTTAGCGACGTCCAACGAGCATGCCGACAACACGCCCAGCGCATAGGTGTAGGAACACTCTTCAATCCAGTCGCCAGGATAGAAGCTGTGCAAGCCATGAGTGAGTTCCTTGCCCTCGGTAAGAACAGGCAGCTGATACGCCAGTCTTGCTGGCCGCTTTTAACGACAATGGATGGATGCCAGGAGGTCATGCTGTCCGTATGGCTGTGGACATGGGTATTAATCGCTCTTTCGTGACTCTGCTGCGAAGCGGAATGGGAAAGGGCAAATCAGCCGAGGAGCTTGAGGAGGACCGTGACCTAGTGGTCCAGTCTCGAGTGTGGTTTTGTGTAAGTCGCCCTCACCTCCATGAGAATGAGGCTGACATTCAGCTCTACCTAATCGAACACCAAATGGCTTATGGGATGGGCAGACCAGCAATCTTGCGAGAGGACGAGTCGATCCATCAATGTCGGAGATTGTTGGAACATCCACTTTCTATCATGTCGGACGCTAGATTGGTCTCCACTGTCGAGCTGACGGCTTTGAGAGGTACGTATCTACAATACGACGGGTCGCTGATTACAGCTCCGCTACATATTGAGCTTACTGCCTCGCCAGACCTGCCGATTGCAGAACAGACGCTTAGGAGACTCAAGCAGGCGAACGCAGATTTTGATGCTTGGGAGAGGTATTGGGATAGGGTGCTTTGTAAGTCTATCCGCAGCTGAGGCAGTACACAAGCTGATAAGCAGCCGAGCGGTTCAGCAAGAACCGAGGTGATTTCTTCCGAGAGTCATGTGAGTTACCCTAATTCACCTTGGGCAGGCACTGATGAGCAGTAATTATCCAACGCCAATACGCCGAGTAAGTTCCCTTCGTAGGCAATGGCGAGGGACATATCTGACGATCCAGGCTTTTTGTGAACTCCCAGCTGCTCAGGGGAATCAGGGAATCATCGGATCTCACTGGGATGCCGGAAGAAAAGAGGGCCTTGGCTATTAGAGCTATGCGTAATGCTCAACGATGTTTGGAGATATGCCTACGAGGAGAGAATGTACGTCTACTCCTCAGCGAGGTGGGACTTTGCTGATCAGGCAGTACCGTAATGGACTACGCTTTGCTGTTCATTATACGCGTAAGCCACCCATATCAGATCTGGTCCATCGGGTCGGATTCCAGCACGTGACTGACAAATTAGACGTCTGTGCTGCATTTGCTGCGTCGTTCCTGATTCGAATCGCACGACTATTTCCAAATGAGCTCAATCTCAAGAAGACTGCAAAGGACGTAGAGGAGCTTGCTAGCATACTTTCAGAGGGTAGGTAGAGGGAGATGCGGAATTCGAATGAAGCTGACTGAATAGTACCCGCTGGGCGATATGCTCGATCCCTACGACTGATCTTACGCCGTGCTAGGAAAGCCAAGGTTATCCCAGCTGCTTCTGTCATCTCGTCGCCCAACAAGCTGTCAGCTCCTCTGCCGATGATGTCCGACGGAAGTATGCCACCTTCCTTTTCGCCCTCGCAACTCGTTAATCCAGCCTACTATCCCACGCCGACTGGCAGCAATATCGCAGGGCTTTCGCCTAATTCTATCCTCTTCAATGCGACCCAGCACATGATGAACGATTCTCCTTCAAGTGGAACGGATCTGTTCGAATTCGATCAATTATTCGCTCAAGAAACACTGGAACGAGCAGGATTAAGCAGAGGAGAAGGCAATCAACTACCACTGTAAGTGAGCGTGCATAATGTCTCGGATACACGGCCGCTAGCATGTTTCAGATGCACGGAGTTATGCTGATGTATAGATTCTTGGATGGACAATCTCTAGGTGGAAGTATGGGAGGAACGGAAATGACGCCTTTTGTTGGGATTGAATCATTCTTCCTTCCTGCTGAAGTGGACTATCGACTGGGCGGACCGGGCGCATCTGGCGACAATAATGGACAGGGCAGTGGGAGTGAGAATCCACTTGGAAATGATGTCTGGTGGTGAAGACGGTATCGATTGTCACGAACTCTTGGCATTTGCTTTATCACCGAGCTCCACGTTCTTTCGTTGTCGCAGATACAGCTTTACAAATCTCCTGGCTATGCAACCTCTATACCGTCGCGCCCTCTTCTCTATTGCATACCGCAACGCCCCTTCTCGGGAATGTCAAGGCAAAGGCCTTCATAGTTATTTCATGCGATTCTGCATGGTGACACGGCCGAAATAGCCCGTTGCTCTTATCATTGCGCGTTGTATCCCTCTTGTGCTTTGCTAAGCTTTCACTCCTTGCAGAGTGCTCCATCAACATAGATTGGGGCAGAAAAGACCCATCCCACGACCTCGTATAGGGTTGCTTATGTCAACGGGATCTCTAAGCCCCATCCAAATCCGGCCGGGTACTGAACACAAATCCACGATCAGGCACAAATGATCCAGTTGATTCATGATTTATCGTCAGAATACCTCATTTTTATCTCGTACAAACGCTATTACACCCCGATATCGTCCTCGGAACCGCGGCCAATGGATTCCAAATCCTCAAAACGGACGATTGCCGCGTTGGAATGGGGTCAAAGCATAGGCAGGAGGAGCTATACGTCGCACCATCTCTGGGAAGTGGCAATGGATGAGAAGATTCACCCTGTAAGTCCCGTCAGTTCACTGAACTCTACATTGGCTGCTGGCTCCAGGCCGCTCCTTCAGGGGCTGCAAATAAAGATACATGTGAGATGTATCAGGTTGTTTAATGCCTGCTAGACACGTAGCCTATATAGTCATGCACCTCTTTCACAAGCGCCTCTTCTTCATACCAATTCAAGCTTCGATATCTTAACAAAGGTAATAATGAGTCAAGCAAAATTCATTCAATATCCCAACGGCGAGCTAGCGTTAGCCGTCTATGGTCCGGTATTGGGTCAAATGAAAGAGGTGTCTCCTGATTCCCTATCCTTCGAACTTGGCCGATTGTTGGCGGGTTCCAGCAGCCAATCTCCCCTCCCGAGTCTAGAGCCTGTAAGTCAAAATCCTTCGACCACGCTGATATTCAGAACTCCACGGCCTCTAGCTCGATCAGTCCCCCTCTTCTCCCAACTCCTTCGCTTCCCTCAGCGCCCATCACGACCAAAGCAGGCGAGGTAGCAAGTGAGTCGGTTTTGCAGGCTGGTCCTACGGATCCGGCCTCGGAGTTAGGTCAGGAGAGAAGGGGCACGTGGAAGCGAACTCCAATGGCGTGTTTGGTATGCCGCGACAAGCGAAAGCAGGTGAGTATTTTTCCACACGCTTATGATGACTCTTTGAAACCCTGCTAATGAACTTAGTGTGGTGGGCCCGGCCCAAACGGCAGGTGTCAACGATGCACGACCAGGGGCTTAGAATGTGTGTTCCAACCGATTCAGCGTACCTCCCAGACCGAGCGCCCGGGACCCGCTAGAGGGGTGCGGTCAGACGACCGTGTAAAGCCATTGCGACCTCGGCCGTACACCACCTCCAAGACCGGCTCGACTTCTGTTCAGCCACCAACAGCCCCTCGGGTAGCTCGACCTACTATCTCGGGCTTGCCTCCGATAGTACATCCCGACCCAGCTATCCAAGAAGCTGAGGCGAGATCGTGGGCATGGATGATGAGCGTTCTGGATGGAAGTTTGATCTTAGACTCATAGACTGTGTATATTCAGTTTCGATACACTGATTCTATTGGGTTTAGACTAGCTTACACTTAGTAGCTGTATCCAGATGATCATGAGGGATAATCTGATTCATCCTATGCACTACTGTATTTGTAGACCAATCGCTCCTGCAACTGGTGTGGACGTGTCGGAACTGACTTAACCGGCGTCGTTGGTGATGCCGTTAGCGATTGTCCTTCTATCCCACTCAATGTCATCATGCTCACTCGTACCACCCGACAATTGGCGTCGACATACGTCAAGCTATCGTATGCTGCGACTGTCCCGCGTCGGTCTTCGACTTTGGCGGATGAGAGGCCTCTGGCAGGGATAAAGGTCGTGGATTTGACTCGCGTTTTGGCTGGTCCCCTTGCTACCATGATGTTGGTGAGTTATTGTCTCATCTAGCACGTTCTCGCGTCGAGTCAAAGGCTGATGCATAGTCTGATCTAGGAGGTTAGCCCTCTTCACAGTTTACCACATGTACTGACGGCCACTTCAGCCGATGTAATCAAGGTATGCACGCTCTGCCTCAACATTGCTCATGACTGATAAATAGATTGAATCGCCCTGGAAGGGTGATGATACTAGATCATGGCTACCACCATTCGCACCCCTATCAACAGATAGTACTGTACCAAGACCGGACCTACCACCAGAGTCAGCGTACTTCCTTCAGGCGAACCGGAATAAGCGCTCGTGAGTAGATGTACTCGTCATTTAGCTGACGATAGCTTGACGTTGAATCTCAAAGCCAAGAAGGGCCAGGAGATCGCAAGGAAACTAGTGGAGGACGCAGATGTACTCGTAGAGAACTAGTAAGCACTTCATACTCCTGTGAGTCGTTGTCAGCTGACATGACAGTGTGCCGGGAAAGCTGGAGGCCTTTGGATTAGATTACGAGCAGCTCAAGGAGATCAATCCCAGATTAATCTACTGCTCTATCACTGGTAAGTCATCATCATGCATAGAGAACAAGCTAATGAACAGGATATGGGTCTACTGGCCCATATGCCAAAGCACCTGGGTACGACGTAGTCATCGAGGCAGAGGCTGGATTAATGCATATTACTGGTGAAAAAGGGGGTCGTCCAGTCAAAGTAAGTTCTGATCGTCATGTGTTTTCTGACTGGATCTGAGCTAATCATCAGGTGGGTGTAGCGGTGACGGATATCTTGACTGGTCATTATGCTCAATCTGGTATTCTCGCTGCTTTGATTAAGCGGGGTCGGACCGGACGTGGATCAAGGGTGGAATGTAGTTTGTTCGAGTCTCAGGTATGTCTACTCTACTCTCGTCGACAATCCCGCTCATGGTAGATTGCTTCTCTCGCAAATATCGGATCGAACTACCTGATCTCAGGCCAGGAAGCTACCCGCTGGGGAACCTCACATCCCTCAATCGTCCCATACCAAGTCTTCCCTACCAAGGATTCATTCATCATGCTCTCCGCTGGCAATGACTCTCAATTCAGAATACTCTGCGGAAGTGCAGTCTTCAATACACCACAATGGCTAGAGGATGAACGATTCACAACAAACACTCAGCGTGTAGAGCACCGGGAAGAGATGATTGGGCTTATTGAGGGTGTACTAGCGGAGAAGACTACGGCGGAATGGTGCGAGAAATTGACTGGGAAGGGGTGAGTTTCCAGAGAATCAAGTGAGACATTTGCTAATGAATCTAGGCTGCCTTTCGCGTTTGTTATTCTACATACTCCGTATCGCTTTGCTGATTTCCAGGCCCATCAACAACATAGCTCAGACCTTTGCACATCCCCAATCGATAGCAAGGCAGGTAGTTACGGAGGTCGAGGTAAGTCTGGGTGATCTCATGCTGAATTAAGCTTACAGAGTTAGCATCCACGAGCTGGTAAAATCAAGCTCGCTGCTCCGGCAGTCTCCTACGATGGGGCCAAGCCAGAGGTAGGGGATCGAGAAAAATAAAAGAGGCTATGGCTGATGAGTAGGTGTATCGACCTCCGCCTTATCTTGGTCAGCACACCGACGAGGTATTAGGTGAATTAGGATATGAGGCCAGCGAAATCGAGAAGCTCAGGTCTGGCGGTATCATCTAAATGGGTACCCATGCCATGCATACCGCAAATCGTAAAGAAGATCAAGTAAAGCCTACAATCAATGCGGACGATGCTTCTGTCAAGTAGGAGGCAGGAGGAAGGGAATCAAAGTGTAGTAGGTATATCGGATATGTACCACTAAATTCCAGCGATGGTTGAATCAACATTACATTTCCATCTTCTCTTCCTTCAACCCTACTTATTTCAACTACTTTCCCTTCTCTCGATCTCTTCTTTCTCTTCTCTTCTCTCTCTGTTGTACTTCATCTTTCTATTCATTCATATCAATATTATCTTATACATTCATCAACTAATCATACAACACTGGTCAGTACACACATATCAACCAATATGAACACTCCTCATCAAGATGTACGTTCCCTCCATCCATCTTCTCTTCCTCCTCTGTACCAATTCTCTTATGAATCAACCCTATACATCATGCTCACATCCAACCACCCTCAATGACCACCCACCCTCTGCTGCGGGCAATGCTGACATACGCAGTCAGGTCACGAACCCCACCCCCGATATTCCGCCAACGTAAGTCCACCCACCTTCATTCAACCCAAAGCTGACTACTAGAACCCATACGCATATGCCGAGCAATACTTTGGCGATAGCCCAATCGGCCATGGGAAGTTTGATAAGGGATTGTTCATCCCCGCTCAGGATTACCAAGCCCAGACCCATGATTACTTGGTAGGTCATGTTCCTCTTCTGTCCTTTGCTCCAAGTACTGATGTCATCCAGATTGAGCAACCTGCTCCACCCTCTAAGCCGACTAGGACTACCCAACCCCGAGGTACCCTTCCCTCCCTAATGCGATCTCAATACCTCTGCATCAGCGAGCTTCACTGGGTGAGTCCACTTGATAGTTGACGCCGATGACTGATCTAGTAGTGGACTGCCCACCACCATATCCTCCAGGCCTGTCATCTTGCTGGGGTGATGCTTGGAAGAGACGCCATCACTACTGCCGAACACAAGGTCAATGGCAAGACCAAGGGGTAAGTCCCGTCCTCTCTGAATCGATCACAAGCTAATTCCCAGATGCGTTTACCTCACTTGCAAGTCTGAGGAGGATGCCAAGAAGATTGCGACCTGGTTCCAGGAGAAGTCAGTCACCAAGTTATGGTCCGCCCAAGCAATTGAGCTGATGTCAGTGACTTCCAAGGCAAGAAGATGGCCATTGCGTACGCTTCTAGGGAGGCCGTCCGAGCTTTGAAGACTCCTGCTGCCAGTATGTCAATACAAAATACCTTTGCTGACCTTAGTCTCTTCTAACCCTCGACCCGCCGGCGGTCTCTCGTCCCTTGCCAACCATCCTCCTACCAACGCCCACGGCGGTATCAATTTCAACCGACTTCGACAACACAACCG
>Ga0308160_10002251_pt1 | contig 23999 bp, 32 predicted proteins | sample PhyFR1_FD_201036 | JGI IMG/M metagenome (GOLD analysis project Ga0308160, IMG submission 201036) | Phyllosphere microbial communities from UC Gill Tract Community Farm, Albany, California, United States - DLSLF.R1 | ecosystem: Host-associated > Plants > Phyllosphere > Unclassified | place: USA... | reverse complement strand
CTCCAGGTTCCATCAATCCTGCATGCGCCCCAATCACACATCCACTCGAACCGACCAACCAGAAGAAAGTAGAGATAGGAGCTGCGAACCATAATAGCGGGATACCAATGATGAATAGACCCATGTAAAGGTTTTGGGGGGTAATAACTTTGCCTGCAAATTCGATTGGTTCCACCACTATCATCAGCTTATCTCGTGCAAGCACGAAGACACGCACCGAAACGGCTGATAGCTAAAAAGCCACCGATCAAGAACCCTAGAGCAACGAGGAGCAGGGGATTGGTGATGAGACTATAGACTCCTAGGAGGGCTACTACAATAGCATAATTTGCGGAAAAGTACCGGCTGTCCATCAGCTCACACATCTGGCCATTCCGGCAGAAAACGTACATGTTATAGCTAGCCCTCTTCATGTACTCTGCAGTATCTTTAGGTCGAGATACCTGACCTCATCAATTCGCGTCCGGGACGATGGGAAACGACATACCCTCTGCCAATCAAAGAACTCTCCGGGGTGCTTCAGCGATGCCAGACGCGTGTTCCTCAGCCCGTTGGCATAGTTTTGAACATTTGCGATATTTGCTAGTTGCTGTGCGTACTCCATTGTGACTACTGGGATGTTATAGGTGATCAATGAGAGCTGATTGCCCCAATCCGTCGTTGGCGTCGCGTCAAAAGTCCAGCTGGATTTGCTTCCGTTTCCTACTGGAGCCACTATGCAGCTATACTTCGGCCAGCCGGACATCATCTATAGCTCCCGAGGGCCACAGTAGATTAGGACAGGACGACGCGATTGTGGTACAGCCTGAGTTCACGATGATGATGATGATGATGATGCTTGGTCGACTGGATATATCCAAAGCCGTAGACATACAACGCGTCTAAGGAGGACCCAATACATCTATCGCTCGTTCTAATTCCACCTGTCATCTCTTTCATGCAGCATCTTTGCCTTTTCCCTTTCCAGCTACTCCTCCCCCCTGAGCTACACTTTTGCCCTTGCCCTGTGCTCCACTAGCCCTCCAAGCTCCCAGAACGGCCTCGATGACGTCCTTGACTCCGTCATTATGCCTCACCGAGGTGAATAGAGTCGGCCCGGCTTCTCGCATAAGAGCTGCATCGCGTCGCATAACGTCCAGCGAAGCGCCTACGTATGGTGCCAGATCGATCTGAGATCAGCCTTCCGTTCGGATCTAGAGGATTGTAACGCTATGGACTCACCTTGTTGACTATCAAAAGATCCGACTGGGATATACCAGGTCCACCTTTCCTGGGGATCTTGTCTCCACCACTAACATCGATCACGTAGATGATGTAGTCGGCAAGCTCCCTAGAGTAATTGGCTGGACATCAGCACCATAGTCCTCCTGACGTCGGCCCCATAGCATAACATCATGCCAACATACCAGCAAGGTTATCACCTCCACTCTCGACAAACAATAACTCGGTCTCGAAGACAGCTTGCAATTCCTCCAAAGCGTGTAGGTTCGCAGAGATGTCTTCTCGAATGGCAGCGTGGGGGCAGCCACCAGTTTCAATGGCTCGAATTCGCTCGGCTGGAAGGGCTTCATTTCGGATCAAGAATTCTTGGTCTTCTCGGGTGAAAATGTCGTTTGTCACCGTTGCTACTGGTCAGCATAGCTCCACATAACAGACATGAACTGTGAGAGAGGGTGCATGGTTGCCATTTGTAACTCGAAGCAGGGGTGTGGGGGGTGAGCAAAGGGCGTACCGATATTGTATTCATCCCGCAGAGCTCGACAGAGAGCTAGTAGCAAAGCAGTCTTTCCGGAGCCGACAGGTCTACTGGTCAGCATCTTCTCCTTAACAGATAAAGTTTGCGTTGTCCACATCTAGACAAACGCGGAATCAAGCCTACCCTCCAATTCCAATCGTGAAAGCCCTGTCTGTCCAATCTCGGCCTGAGTAATCTGGCAAGTCCCTCTCGGCGAATTTACCTGTCCCATAAGCTATTTTCTCTGTTTATCTATACCCCAGTTTATGAGGTTAGAAAGAGCTAGTGTGAATGGCCATTCGAGCTTACCAGCATGTTCCATGTGTTCATGGGTATGTCCATGTTCCTCAGCTGCCTGATCATGACTATGTCCATGAACATGAGCGTCCCCATGATCATGAGAATGCGGAGCATCGCCAGTACTGGACGAGAGACGGTTCTCGAATTGAGCGACTGGAGCTGTCATTTTGGCTGCTGATGTGGTAGACAGTATAAAGTATGGTAAGTAATTAGTCACTCAGACGGAAGGCGGAGCAAGTTGGGGTCAATTGTGCCTGACCTACTTACCGGCGGGGAAAGATAAGCGGCATGACTAATGATTGGCTTATACCTGACATTATATGCATAGGTACAAGTGTAGTAAGGTAGACATGAAGACAATGGCAAAGAAAACGACAAGGACAACTAATGAAGACCCTAGAAAGAAACTCTCCCATGCTCTGGGATATATTCTGGATCTACTACTCGAGGATCTAGATGTTCAAGTAGGTTCAATACGAATTTCGATTCGAAAGCTGAGTTTGTAAAGACCGTGGCGAGGGAGTCGCTGGTGGTTCGGAGTAGATTTGGGGCCAGTACCAATGCTATCGAGTCAGTTTTTTATCACTCAGGACCCAGACCACGTACCCAGATTGCTCGCTGTCATTTTCGTCATTCCGACCACATTCTCCCCGAGGAAGATCTGGAAGAAACTGATGACGAATACAAGCACTCTGCGATTGAGGACTGGGAGCTGCCGCACAAAGTCAATACTCTGCGCAACCGACTTCGAGGCGGATAAGCAGGTGTTGTATTGTTGTATCGGAACAATAGGTGATTCGAGCTCTCTCAGCCATAGTTTGAACAGGGAGGAGGCAACATGAGGGTCCTCAATCCCAGACTATCATCAGCTCTTTACCTGAGGTAATTGGGATAAAGAGACATACAAGCTGATAATGACCCCTGTCCATGCGTGACTTGAGTTCGCTGACGGACTCATTATCGCCCGGGATCCGGAATATACCCTCGCTTTGAGTCCCGCCCAGAGCCAAAATCCCATCTGCCAAGAAAGGCAGAATGACGGGGATAGGTAAAAGCGGATAAGATCGTTGTTGAAGATTCATTATCCTGTCTAAGCTCTCGCCATACACTGACGGATAAAATGCTGCGTCCTGCATTGTCAGCTTCGATGGTCTCGAGTCAGCAAGAACTTACAGAGGCAGTCTCGATTTCCCCAATGGTCAAGATCTTTCCTCTGGCGCCTTGCGTTATGAGGACTTCCAGCTTAGCTGTACAATCTACAAGTATGAGCATGACTTCTCGAATTGATCATGAGTTAGCTCACATTTTGCCATGATAGCCACCGGAGTATCGGCTGGCTCATAATCAAGCTGCAGGAAAGCCTTGACTAGAGGCTCAAATGCCGAGCTTAGAGCGAATGAGTTGACGAGAACGCAAAACATTTGGAACCCCAGAATCCTTGATTCGCTACATGATTAGCTTCATTCGAACGCACGAAGTAAGGCAGCTTACGGATTAGGATTCTTGGTCAATTGCTTGACAAGCTGACAATATACCTCATCCCGCAACTCCTTGACGGTGACCGAGAGCTGTATGATCCACCTGATCTCCTCTAAGATCACCATCTTGTCCGCATTATCGTCCCCATCTCTGATTCCTCCAGTGGAAACTCGAGGCCGAGGAATGTCCACTGGGCGCGTTCGTTCGCCCATCACATGCTGAATGATTTTGAACGTCGTAATTGCGTCTTTGGGTTGGTGGGAGATGATCAAGATAGGAGCCGAGATAGGAGAACGCTGCCATTCCATTATCTTGTCTATCGGGACTTTTTGGCGAGTGAGACCGGTACGGCGAGTCGCAAAGTATTTCTTGGTTGACTCTGGGTTCTGCAGTCCTTGAATCTGAGAAGTCAGGTTTGATGGTAGTAAGGGATGCAATCTGATGTGAGCCAATGATCATTTGTTGAAGCAGAGATGGACATACCCTGTGCTCATCCGTTTGGTTCGTATAGAGGCGATTCTGATTGGTTCCTTGGGGGAAACCTTGCTGAACAAGCTTTGGCCGACGTCCGTAGTAGGCGGAGTCATGGGTGATCTGGATGACGATGAGTCTGAGTGTCAATTCATGGCTCGTCGAGGGATGGGGACACTCACCATTGAGAGAAGTCCCACTATCGACTCTCTTCGGCGGTACGGCTCGAGTCCCCATCTGGACAGACATATCGTCACTCGTTGATACCTCTTCAACAGTCTTCAGTTGCTTCGTCCTGAATGACTTGCTCGGACTGCCATCGGCCTCTGGTCGTCTTGGAGAAGGCGGTGGACGTGGACCTGCGCGTATAGGCCCCTCAGGCGACGATGGTGGGGCAAGATTCCGTTTGTTTGGTGATAGATGAGCTGGGGTATTCGTTCTAGGCTCAAGGGTTGCGGCGGACACTGGGCGCGGAGGGAGTGCCGTTTGCTATCATTAGTACTGCTGTATGATCCATAGCAAAGACTCACCTGAATCAGACCTAGCGGAATGACAAAGGCGTTACCACTGGGCCGAGTCCACTGCGTGACTCCAGTCAAAGTGTCTACTATATCAGCTCCCTCTTCACGGCCTGAGGTGTGGACATACTATAGTAATAACTCCTGTTACTGCGCGTCGGATCCGCGAGTTCCCACCATTCGCCATCAGCCTGCCTTGGAAGCAGGAATGCGCCGATAGGTGGTTCCCAACTACATGTTCCTACCTTGTCAGACACTTCAAGGAAACCGCAAGTGAAACAGAGACATACCAGTCGCAGGACAGGCGAAGAATACATGACCCGTCTGAATCATTAGCTATGTCATACGTTGTATAAGGGCTGGGATCGATCGATCGCCGATTCCTACCCCAAACAATCACAATAGCAAGACAGCAGACTTACTACGGGGTCGGCAATGGTTGCCCAGAATTGAAGGGACCAGCCTAGAGCTGGATCCTCACATTGAGCTAATGCTTCCCGGACATCCATCCCTTCTGGTAGGCCGAAGCTCCTATCAAGAGCAGATAATGAAGAAGAAGACGCCAATGAGGTATCACCAATTCCACGTTGAGGTGATCCGATATCGTCCTTCGGGGGTGGAATAGGGGGTCGCTCGTTGTCGTTATGCTCTAGAGCACCTGGACTGTCGTATGTGTATCCTTGGGGAGTCGCTTGAGTCGGATGGACGTCGCGATTCTTAGAATAAGGGGAGCGGTTCACAGAAGTAGATGTAGATGTAGTCGGGTTGTTTTCCGAGACTTGAACCATCTTGAAGCTTAAAGTCGCGTCCGAGCGACGAGTCCGAGCTTGTGTGTGTATGGCCTCATAGGGTTCAAGACTTCGGCTCTTGATTAGGAATCTCTTTCGAACTAGCTTTCAAAGTCGCCGAGTGCTAAAGAAGAAGTAGGAGGTATAGTATAGTGGATGTAGAGAAACAGAGAATAGCAAAATAATAACGGTCACACGTCTCGTGATCGACGACTAGGGTAAAGTGGGGCAAAGACATCAGGGTTTCATCCGGTGACTGTTGTGCATAGCATAGCATCCGTGGCTCCAAATAGCAAACAGCATCCGAACCACTTCTCATCGTCTTCATTCAACCCTCTGCCATACGTATGGCCTCCAAGACTAGCGACGAAACTTCTTTCTTACTGTTTTTCGAGATCTTCTAGCTCTCTATCTAAATCTCTAACCGGCAGTTCAGGCTGCCCCTCAACCCTTTGAAAAGCATATCTACAAACCTTCAGACCCTTTGTCAGGCCTTTACCCATCCAAGCTTTCTGCACAACGTACAACCCATCGTACCGGTACCCTGTAGCAGGAGCATAGGGTGAGGGGAGCTTGTAACCCCGAATAACTCGAATTGGCTTCTTAGTCTCTGCCGAGCGCTTGATGGCAGCGTTGAGAGGCCAATCGAACGATTGATCAGAAGTCTGTTCGGCTGTGCGGAGGTTCTTTGGGTTTTGGGCGGTTCCTTTCAGATCTCGACCCCCGCAGCCTGTATAGGTGAACGCTACGCCTAGGTCGACACTGGAGATCAGCCACGCCTTATCGCCTCATTTGATACTCACTCATCAGGATAGCCACCTGAAAGTGCAATTGACCACGCTCCTTCCAAGGCGTTCCCTGAGATGCCGGCAACCGTCGGTCTACGTATAAGGTAATCTTCGCGCAATGTCATAATCAGACCTACGCATGTATAGCATCGGTCGAACATTCCATCCTCGTGGCCCAAGTACGCCCAACCTCTACCCCTGGAATATGACCAAACTGCTTCCTACTGAATAAGCCAGGTTTGGTGAACATAGTGACGTACGGATTCTGAGTTCTCTGTCCAAGACTCTTTGCCCTTCTCAATGGCTCCTCGCCTCTCCGCTTCCTCTTGATCCCCTCGTCATCGATAAACTCATCCTCCGGACCTTCCGCAAACACTTCATCAGCCAACCTCTTGATAGGCTGGATAGACCTTGAGCTCCGCCTCGATGAAGACCCATCACCGCTCGAGCTAGCTACAGTACTAGCCAAGCTCGGCCTTGGTCTCTTCTGTTGCGGTGTGTCCTCTTTCCTTCCTTCAGCAATGTCTGTATCGGGCTGGTGAGCTTTCTCGTCCTTCAGCTTTCTCTTCTGAGCTGCTATGTGCAATTTCTTGAGGGCCTCGGCGCTTTTCGCTGGTTTCGTGGCCGGCTCACCGAGTCCGAGCGAAAGCAGAAGGGCCTGATTGTCCCTATAAATCAGCTTTTCTTCCATTCGAGGGGAGCAATTGGTCATACTTGATATTTTGAAGTCTCTGAGCCTCGTAGTCCATTGTATCACCTGGCACCTTCCCTCACGGACGGGTATAAGTATATGAAGGTGTCAACAAAGAAATCATTCGCGTGAATTCAGAGAATGGTGCCCCGCTCCGGAAATTATCGACGTCAATTCAAGCGCATGTCCAAGAATTGCCATTCGTACATTCATCATGCGCTCAGCGGTATACAGGACTGGTATAGCCAGGGCGATAAAATCCCACAGCAGTCGTCTTATTCAGTGAGCTATATTCCAATTTATGACTGAGGAGACTGATCCCAGTGTCCGACCGCTATCATCTTCGACATATGATGATCACTCACCACCCTCTTTCCCACTGTACCGGCCCGCTCCAGACTCACAGCCTGCGTACGAATCCCAGTCCCCGTATCGAGCCGAAATCGACCCAAGATCCCTCCCAACTGACCGAAAGATCCGCAAAGCGACCAAAATCCAATTAACAGAGAAAGCTATCCAAGACCTACCCGAACTCGAAGAAGACGATCTAAGGTCATTTTACGCGGCTGTGATGGAATCTGGTCGACCGCTTGATGAAGAAATACCACAAATAGAGGATGGAAGGCGGATGTCTATGGAGGAGAGACACAAAATGATTGAGGGGCTGGCGGGGAGATTTATCGGTTCGGAGGCGGGACCTTCCAGACTACCTACTTTGACCACTGCGCACGGTCAGAGGGTCGTCTCTGCTATCGTGGAGAGGCTGAGGTCTATACGAGCACCTGATCTAGAGGAGGGAGGGACAAGGGTGCCGTTGGGAATGGTCGGTAAGACCGAGTGGAGTGTATTGCTTGATGAGCTGGCGAACCGGGATGGAGAGCAAGCAGAGAGTCTCATGGATTTGATGAGTGTGAGTCGTCTCGTCGAGCAAGAATCTAGGGCATATGTTCATGTCAGCTTCATGGTACCTTTCCAAACGGAGCGCAGGTCACTCAAGTCATGGAGGCATACGCTCGAGATGGGCGGGTGGAGGATGTTGTTCGGATCTATACCCTCCTCAAGCAATGTAGGTCATTTCGGCTTGAATGAAAGCCCAGCTGACGATATAGCCGGAGTCCAGCTTTCAGATACTCAGAGCGATCTCTTGGTTGAATCCCACCTGAATCACTCTCCAGCGCTGGTCTATCCCGCAATCAATCTCGTCCAATCGCTCGCTACTACTGGCAAACCCTTACCTCAATCGTCCTATGCTATCCTCCTGACTCACCTTACTTCCTCTTCATCAACGTCCCAGAACCGATCACTGGCATGGGACCTATTCGCAAATATGCGTCTTACCGCCCACGCATCCCCTACACCCGCCATCTATTCCACCATGATCTCAGCTTGTTCCTCTCCCAAAGACCCACAACCTGAACGAGCAAGAGATTTATGGATCGAGCTCAACGAATCAGTCTCACCCGAAAGGAGGGAATACGATGCGATCATAAAAGCGCTCTCTAGCACTAAATCTACCTATTTGGAAGCTTTCGATCTATTTAGGCAAATGCTAGCAAAACATACAGAAGCGACTTTTGTCCCATTCACCAATTCCCCCGAATCAGATATGGCAGCGTGGTCACGGTTCATACCTACAGCAGAAACTTTCAATGCCTTGTTGGAAGGTACGAAACGGGCTGGAGATCTGAATAGAGCGAGGTGGGTTTTGAATGAGGTTGTCAAGCTTCAGGGTGGGGGAAGAGGTTGGAGGGGAGTCAATGAGGAATTGATGAGTGGAGTGTTCATGACATATGCGAGTTGGAAGCCTGTGGTCAGAAGGCAGCTTGTTAAGCAGGGCTCGACACCTGCAATGGCTAGAGAGTCAAGGGCAGAATCCCCGACAATCGAGTCAGACGAATCGTCCGACCTGCAAGACACGACACCGCCTAGTCCCCAACTGGATGGCGATACCGATCTAGACGCCGTACGAGACCACCCAGACTCAGTCATGGAGCCCTCCTCTCCTGCCCATACCGCTCCACAGACCTCGGCCGACGCGATCAGAGAAGCCAAAGTACTCTTCGACCAAATTATCCGAGATACACAACAAGAAGCCTCAGGGCCGTTCACAGATGTCCGCCTCACTACTCGTCTCATCAACTCGTACCTGTCTGTTCACCTCGCCCACGCTTCCTCCATCGCTGCAGCTAGAGAAGCTTGGGAAGAGACGTGGGCTCTTGTCCCGCAGGTCAAGAAGAATGGCTGGAGTATGATGCAGGTTCTCGAGCGCTGTGCTGCGGGTGAACAGGGCAAAGATCGGGATGAGGCTACCCGATGGGCTCGAGCGGTATGGGAGGATTATCTCGTCTTTGCCAAAGAGTCCGCTCAGTCCGCCGAGAGTCGTCAACGGGCATATACGATTGGCCTGGGCCCTCGACAGATTGAAAAGACCTACAAATCCATAATCCGCGCCTTATCCCTCTCACCTTCCACTCCGATCGAAGAACCAATCTCCGTGCTCTCTGACTTTCATTCGCTATATCCACCCTCGACGATCCTAGATGGATATTCCGCAACTCCCGCTACACCATTCCAGATCCGAATGACTGACCGCACGAGAATAGCAGAATCCGATATACCGCCAACTATACTTTTCGGTGATGTTGATGTATTGCATCAGAGACTTGTTCGAGAGGGTAGAAAGGAGCTGGGGTGGTTGAAGTGGGTCTGTAAATCTTACGAGGTTGCTCTGAGAAAGAGGAGGAAGTGGAGATTGAAGGGTAGGGGAGAGGAGGGCAGGAGAAGACGGAGGCAAGAGCGAGTCGATGGGAATATAGGCGTGGAGGATATTGGGAGCGAGGATGGCATGGAGGCAGACTGGGATCCCGAAAGCCAAGCGGAGCGACAGTCGTTATAGTGAGGAAACATAGCATCAACCCTTGTTGTAACCGTAGAAACACAACACGCCACTCGTAACTGTCTGCCAAGAATGCATGTCAAGCATACTACTCGGGCTCACTACCATATCCTCTCTCGGTAGCTTCCCTCATCCTCTCTCCCATTTTCTCATCATCACTAGCCCCATCGCTAGCTTCACTAATCTCATCATCCCTAGGGGTCCATACACTCTCGCTAATCTTCTCTCCGTGTCCAGCCCTCTTTGCTCTTGACCACATACCCACACTTGGATCGGTGATGAATTTGTATGTAACGTAAGGCCATGATTTATGAGCCGGGAGGGGTTCGTAGTATTCTTTGGCGATCGATCGAAGTTTGGGTAGATTCGTCCATGGGACAGAAGGGAAATCGTGATGTTCGTTATGGTATCCCACCTGACATTAGCTCATCGTGATATATACACAATTGAACAGACTTACATTATAACACAGAACGTTCAACCATCCATAGTAGCTCGTAGTCTCCTGAGCTAGCGCGGCATTGGCATCCCCGTCAACAGGTCCATTCATGAGGTAATGTTCCGCAATAAAGTGTGCAGCGCAGGGGTGGATACTTCCAGCAAAGAATGAAGACATGATGAGGTAGACCAAAGGTCGCCAGCCAAAGAAGTGAACGAGGAGATAATCGAATGTGAGGATGGTTGCGAAATTGATACCGTGCCAGACGGTTGGTTTTTGGGTTCTGATGAATCCAGGTCGAAGAGCGTAGAAAAGGATCTGGAACGTGCTGCTTGTCAGCTTTCTTTCCCTTCCCTCATCAGATATAGAGAAGCTAGAGAGACGTACGCAAAGAAGGTCTTTCCCGCTACGTTGTTCAACACCAAAGCCTCGAACCGACTAGGTAAATCCGTGTCAATCCCTTCTTCACCCAGATACTTGTGATGTTCCCGATGATAGCCTTTGAAGGCCATAGCATAAGGAATTCCAATTGCCAAGTTCGAAACAATAGCCAGGACCTTGTTTGCCCTCAAAGACTTGAATGCGAGATTATGGGTGATTTCGTGAATTGCAAGGAAAGTGTTCTGATTCAATGTCCCTCCTACTACGTAGGCGGTCAACATGAACGGAAGGGAGAATGGATGATGGGATCGGAAATAGATTGCGAGGGATAATTGGGTGGTGAGAACCAAGAGGACTAGGGGGAATGTGTAGGGTGTCGGACCCATCAATTGACGGATCTAACATCAGCTTTTCGTGCCCCGGCCCAATATACCGATCTGAAAACCTACCTCTGGGTGAGCCTTCAAAATAGCCATGCGCCTAGATCGATGCGGTTCTTCAGTAGTCATCCACAGAAAGTCGGGGTAGGGATCATCATACTTCTTTTCCAGCTCCTCGATGGATTCGGGATCAGAAGGGAGAGAACTGAGTGAAGTGACAGATTCGGCGGAGGGCGAGTATTTGGGATCGGACTGGGGCTTGGTGGTGCTAGTGGATTTGGAGGACCTGCTCCTCAGCGATGGGACGGGAAGTGGTGGAAGTGATTCAGTCATGGTGGGGCGGTGGTGGTGAGATTGCTGTATTTGATTGGAGGGATCGCAGATACTGATGTCTGTCGAGTGTATTGTTGGGTCTGGTCCTGCCTGTACCCTATGATCTAATCTAGTCTGTCGTGTTAGATGCTGTGTGAGAGGAGAGTATAGAGGGTATAATGCTACAATGAATGCTCGCTCCACGTCTAGCCATTTTCAATTCGCGCAGCGATAATCAATTCAGGGCGATTCAGGGGTAACTTAAACTGGGGTAAAGTGGGGGAGTAATTATCGTGAGGTATACTCTACAGCATATAGAGGTGCTGCAAGGTATGGTGTATCAATTGCATTGTCCGATGTTGTACTTCGTGGTAGCGTCGTTTGGGGTAAAGCAACTAGATGAGCCCCTCAACCAAGACTACCGGCTTCTAAGAAGCACGATCCCTACTGGCATCCCTTCCATCCCTCCCGTCGCGGCCGTCATCTCCGCCTCTCTCCCTGCCGTCATCTGAATGACCATAATAGCTACCCCTTCCACTTCCAGGTGCTGGTGGCCAAGGTCCATGACCAGGAGGAGCCAATCCAGGCGACCCAGCGCCCCATTGAGGAGGCATCATTCCTGGCCATCCGTATCCTGGGAATCCATATCCTCCTCCTTGGTACCCCTGTCCAGCGGCTGAGGCTGGTGAAGATGGTCTGTCGGGTGTCCCGCCTCCTCCAGGCTGTTGCTGAGCCATCATCATTGCTTGCTGATACGCCATTTGAGCTGCCATCATTGCTTGCTGTTGTGCATAAGGGTTATAGCCGCCTTGGTATCCCTGCTGATGGTCAGCCGTTTCCCAGTGCGTGAAGTCTTATTATAGACGGGGACGTACCCCATAAGGTGACATGGGTGGCATTCCCATCATCATAGGAGGCAATCCATATGGGTATTGTCCGCCCGCATACGGATCTCCACCACTGAATGGCCTCTGCTGATCCTGGCCTTGTTGTCGGTACATCTTCTCCATATCCCTCTGTCGATCCTCCTATCATATCAGCTTTGAATGAACAAACATCAACAAGCTTACATGTTGTCTTCTCTCCCTCTCTCGATCTGTCAGAGTAGCTCCGATGCCCCCCGCATTCTTCCTTTCCCGCTCATGAGCAGCCACAGCACCAAGTAGACCAGTCTGCGGAGGAGGTGGTTTAGAAGGAACATTGATCAAACTCGTTCCCGTCTCTCTAGCCAATTCCTCTTGTCGCTTAGCTGATCGATCCTCTCGATCTTGTAATCCAGCCTGGAGCAGACCATGGGGAGCAAAAGGTTTCGTGAGTTGAGCGGCCGGATCTTCCATTTCGACAAATTTACCAGTCTTGTTTTCCGTCATGCCGTGATCAGCGGCGAAATTGGCGTTCCAAACTGATTGTCGATTTTGAGATTGCTGTAGTTGTTGTTGCTGTTGTTGAGCATTAGGAGGAGGAGTTCGACCTTGAGGACGTTGATCATATTGAGATCGAGGAGGAGCCATCGACGTCCGATCCCTATCCTCTCTTGATTGAGGATGAGGAGAGTGCGATTGAGGTCGTTGTCGATCATACCGTTCTTGATCAGGCGTATACCCTCCATTGACCCTAGGTGGGGGCTGGGGCTGAGGAATGGAGGGTAAAGCCCTTGCTCTAGATCCTGATCTCTCCAATAGTCCATCTTGATACTCCTCTCCACGCGTTTGTGCCACAGCCCTTCGTGGGACTTCGGGAGACTGCTCCTCTTCATCCTCATCCTCGTCGCTATCACTTTCCATCCATTCATCCTTCTTGACCATTGGTCCAGTCCTCTTTCCACCTCCGGGGACACGCTTGGCTCGTTCCTGTTCTGCAGCAAGAGCGTCCGCTTTAGCCCGCCTATCCTGTGCTGCTTTCGATAATGCAAAAGACGATCTTGGACCTTCTTCCTCCTTGATTGGAACAGGCAGTTCTTTAGCTTTTCCTTTACCCTTGTCCATCTCTGGCGAAGATTGCTCAGCATAGGCAACATAGGCAGAAACGTCTTCTCCTAGATCATCATGCGTAGTGGATCGAGGTAAAGTCTGCTCGGGCTGCTTCGGCGTAGTCTCCTGTGTTGCGCCTCCAACAGCTGACACGGGTGGCGAAAGAGCGATTGGTTGACCATGTTCGTCAACGGCCGATAGAGACCTGAGTGGACCAGTACTACTCTTCCTCGGTGGCGGAGCACGAGCGCCAGAAGGTTTCCTACCGATACCATTCAAACTACCAGTATCACTAGGCGACCGAACTCGAGTATCCCTGGGAGCGGGCGCGAGTTGCTGGGTTGAGGTGGGCTGAGTCTGGGATTGAGGTTCATCGACCATATTTTGTAGGTAGACAGCTGCTGGCTCACGCTGCAGGTCATTTTCAGGCGACGAGATGTGTTCGCCAGGAGAGACCTTTCGAGGGGTAGGAGCGTGAACTTCACCGTCTAGCGGTCGTCCCTGAGACTGTCCAAGGGAAGGATGTTGAGCTTGTGAAATGGCTGCTGTCTGGCCTTGCGGTGTAATCGATCGAGCATTTCGAGAACCATTATCAGAGTCGGTATCGATAGTTGGAGCAAGAACTGTAGCTTGAGCAGATGGAGCGACATGTGAGCCAGAATCGTGCGTTCCATCACGCGCACCAGCAGGCAGACCTTGCGATTGATCGTCATTGGGTCGTTCCAACTCCATCGGTTTTCCGGCTGAAGTGACAATGGGCGGTAATTTAGCGAATGCAGCAGTAGACGGATGAGCATGGCTCGTAGTTGGAGTGGAAGCCCCCGAAGCCGAAGCTGGTGCCGAAGATTGTGACCAAACAGTATCTCCAGTTTGTGAATCCAATGTCTCTTGTGTTCCAACTCCACGGACAATAGCCGCACTGTTTGGGTGTGTATCTTCAGGCGAAGTCACTAATTCCGGTTCATCCGTTACTTGCTCTTCATCAGTGATTGGCGCTAGTCGTTCTTCGCCCGAAGGGATTCTTGAAGATCCACTTCCCTGTTTAGAATTTTCAGAAGGTCTTCTCTCGTAAACCGCCGAGTTGTTTGTCCTGGTCGAATTCTGCCTCGAGGCATCATCGGTCCGTTCGGTGATTGGCGTCAAAGAACGCGGCTGAGACTCGGTACTCATATTAGGCGAAGGTCTATCGAAAGTAAGAGGAGGTAACCGATATTCTCCATCAGGCCTAGGAGGCGGTAGCGCACTTGAAGACCCTTTCTCATCTCGATAAGTAGGTTCGACAGCTGGTTCACTCAATTTCCTACGGGCAATCTCGACAAAATTCGCTCGGACAGCAGGCAGACTTGCCGTTCTGTAGTCTGCTAGTAACGCTTCTTCAGTATCGAGGAATAATGAATCTCGGTTGGGTCCTTCGGGGTAGGCGAAGAAGAACGATTTAGGTTCAGATCGGTTCCAGATATATCGCTCGGGTCGTCCATAAAGTTTGAAAACGTCGTGGAAGGCTTCACATTAGCTCCGTCTCGACAATAATAGGTATGAACGCTCACCAGTGACCCATCGCATCATACTTGCGAGTGGACTGGACGGTGGCGGAGAAGCAGTCCCCTCTCCAGGAGCTTCAGGCATAATCAGTGCCCATCCAGATTCCCTCAATCTGCCTTCGATAGTCACTAATTCTCCATTGACCCTTCCAACAACCTTCATCAGATTCGACTGTGACATGACCTCCAGTCTTTCCGGGAATACAGCGTATCTGATATCAGCGTCAAACAGTGACCGAGATGACATACGATTGGGTGATATCGGTGATAGTCAATACAGCCGGAGTAGTCCTGTTCTTCTGCGTCCTCGGCTCATTATAGAATGAAGCCATACTAACACCCGTATTGGGCTCCTGGACAGGTTCAGGCTTCTCCTTATCCCCAAATCCAAAGATACTTCTTCTCCTATTCTTCTTCTCTTCCTCTTTACCAACTTCCTCGGCGAATGGCGACGAAAGAACAAGCCAAAGCCTCTTCCAATCCGTTCCGCCCATGACTCTGACTCGTACCCATCCCTCCATACGACCTTTGACAAGTTCACATTTAGGTTCTCTACCGCCAGATTTGATAAGGTGACCAGTATAGATCTCTTCCAGTCGGGCCCTCTCCCATGCTGCCAGCCTCAGACCGGTTGCCCAACGCGCTAGATCTCTGTCGGATGGACAGGAGAATAAGAGCCGGTTCGACCCAGCGGTATTGAGTGAGTAAATGAATTGATGCGGAGCAGAGTTCGGTCGATGAGGTGGTGGCGGCAGTGCGGCTAGTAGTTCGAGGGATGAATCGGTAATGTTGAAGTACGTAGGTGGGACTTTTTCGCCTTTAGCAGCAGCAGCCCTAGTTTCCTTCATTGACCACATCGATAATGATATTCCGGATAGTTGAAGCCAAACAGCATCCCAATCATTGGTAACACTTCCAGGTTGTCCTTGTCTATGAATCAGCTAATTGCTCCAAGTATCGGACGCTGATAGCTTACTTGGGTAGAGCACCGGCACTTGTCCTCGCGAGAATCATCTCGAGTTCAGGGGGACTTGCGACATAATGCTTATTAGGCTGTGCCCCTATTAAGTCCACGATATTGTTAAACTCCCTCTGCCAAGTAGGTTGATTTGGTTGTTGACCGTTCGCAAGAGCTTGCGAGGAGGGTGTAGGCGGCTGTTGGACAGTCTGTGGAGTTGGCATATTACTTGGCGAATTGCTCGAATGGATCGGTGGGGTATTTGATTGAATTGGTTGAAGTTGGTTGCTGGGGGGCTGTCGGATTTGACTACTATTCGGACTGCCAGCTGCAGGCGATCCAGTCCCTGATCCTGGTCGCATGGGCGAGCTGGCACCATTGGTGACACCCATCGACCGTCCTTGAGCCTGGTTAAGGGGCATACTTCCCGACCTGGGCATCTGCGTCTGTTCCCCTCTGCCTTGAGCATCCACAAGTCCCCTATAAGGATGACTGTCTGGAACACCCATATTTCCCCTCGCTTGATTCTGACCTTGTCCTTGACCTTGGAACCCCATCGTCTGCGATCTCGGCATGGATCCACCAGATGGATACGGTCCGAAATCATTGGAAAGCGGAGGTGACATCGGGTTTGACGCGATCCGTTGTTGTTGCTTGGCGGGTATAGGGGGTGACTGAGCGTTCAGACCTCCTGAACCAAGGGGAGAGAGTGGAGAAGTGATTTCAGGTGGTGCTTGTCCAGGTGGAGGAGGTGGGAATTGATGCATTTGATATGGCTGAAATCCTTGTCCTTGTCCTTGCCCTTGTCCAGGTCCAGGCCGATGGCCTTGTGGAGGTAGGCCTTGAGGTTGGCCGGATTGGGGTATGTGATTGGCAGGACTGCGCTCTACTGCGAATGATGATCGATTTTGGTTTTGGTTTTGATTCTGGGCTCGAGTAGAGGGTAGCTGTGGGAGAGGCCATGTCAGCTTCGGACATTCGGAAGCGAGTGGGGGTTCATAGCTCTCTGTTGACATTGATGTGGTTTTGAAGGTACTTCACAGGGACAAGGGATTGTCAAGAAGACAGGAGGGGAAAATGTAGGAAGGGCTATGTGAGAAAGAGGCTCGAGCACAACAATCAATCACTTGCGCCCATACCACGCCCCTTCCTTCAATCTCCCAGAACCCAAAACCATACAATCGAGCCAATGCCATAGGAGATCCACATACCTCTTTCTCTTTATGTTCCTTATCCTTATCTTTCTTCCCAAAGCCAAAGAATCCACTTCTCCGTTTATCACTCTTTACAGACCTATTATCGTAACTCCCAACCCTATCAACTGGACTACCTGATTGATACGCAGGTCCGCCTAGATGCTGTTGTTGTTGATGTTGTTGAGGCATAGGTTGTGTTTGGAGATGTGATAGACGTCGATCACTTGGTTGAGACTGAGGAGGGGGTAGTGGTGAGATTGTTGGAGGGGTTGATTTACGTTTGAACATTCTTCTAAAGGACGACTAGTTTATCGTAAAGGATAGATAGAGTGGGGACCGTGCGTCGTTTCAGGTACTCGTACACTCAATTGAATTCTTTCGATACTCGCTTGTCCAGTCGAGGTGTATGTCGTGTACACAGTGATGCTATCTTACTGTACTGTATGCCTCAGATACTCGTACAGCTTGAGTAGACAGCAGCGTGCTATGGACGAAATAAGTCGGTCAAGACCGGACGTCATCGCCTTGAGGTGCTTAATTACCCTATTCAGGTCCCGTCATATTCTGCGGATCTCTACGGCATAAGGGGCTGTGCAATCGGCACATGCACCAGAATTGGGTGAATTTTGACAGATGCAAGAGGAGAACGTGATGCAAATGGATCCCCTTGTTTCAAGTCAGTAGTGCAGATAGGTACTTGGCTTGAACAGTCTGTGGGCCAACGCTCCACACGAGCCAAAATTTGTCGTGCAATGATCCATACTCTCAATGTAGTTGAACCAAAATGTACATCATCTCCGACTGTGTCCAGTCCACCAATCCCTCGCCAGTAGTAGCTTAGAACTTTAGCTTGGAGAAGACTGTTTGTCAGTGATGAATTTGCAAGTGAAAACCCGATCGACGTACACCACCTGTTGCTTCCCTTAGCGTACCTCTCCTCGAATGCCTTCTTGATGGCCTTCTTGGCATCCTCACGCTGACTGGGCTCCTTGAAGGTGTCGTTGGAGATGGAGCCTTTCAAAGATTCGAGCTCGAGAACGTATCGGGTGGGGAGGAGATGGGCGTAGTTGACAACCTTGATGAAAGGCTTGACCTTTGATCGTCGAGAAACCTTCTTCTTTCCCATCGACTTGGTGACCTTCAAAGGGTACCTATCGGTCAGTCTTGCTCCAGCGGACACCATGATAAACCCACCTCTCGATACCGGCAACGATGGCGTGAGGGTAGGGTCGCTCCTTGGTTCCCTCGTCGAGTTGTCGTACAACAACGACCTTCTTTCCGGCTTGTCGACCGGCGAGGACAACAGCGACCTTTCCTGGCTTGTAGACTAGGGGTTAGTGAGATTCTTGTGCAGTTGAGTGGTGGAGGAGTGGTCTTTTGGTGTAATGTGGTCCGAAGCCATGATCGTCCTCTAAATTTGCTCCTGCAGATGGCGACCTCTCTGCTCGACGCCGTCTCCGTGGAGCGGCACCAACGAGACTTTTGGCGAGCGGTCAACTCCTCGTCCTACATGGTCCAAGCATCGTCTGTCTTTTCTCGGTCTCCATTCGTCCGCCCGCTGTTCACTTCCAGTATACCGTCTGCTCCTCTTCGCATCTTCCGCTTCCTCCCTGATATTCCTGAACAATCACGACGACCAGACCACACTGCACGGTACGATACGACCAAGGTTGAATTTCGAAGGAACAATACTCACCTGAAAGTTAGCTAGACCCCACACATTGACGACGATGAAACTCACTTTTGGGCATCTGTAGAGAGTAAAAGGCAAACGAATAATGTCGAGAGAAGAGGAACAGACGTCAGCTGTTGTCCCACTATCTAGTCTATGTATGTATATATGTGCCGAGTGACTCACTGTTACGACCTGTAAGAAGATTAGTTGATCCAGAGGTAAGCCTATTGAGATTTCGAGGTAGCACCAGCAGACTGCATGGTCGGACACAAGCGCCAATCTAACGGAGTTTCGCGGCGTTTGGAACAGTCAGTGTGGCACATATCCAGGCAGAGCTTGTGAGCCCCACACTCAAATACTCCCTCCCTTTAAACCCTCGACGCGCTTTACTTTCTGTTCCTGAATCACCAATAACATGAGCTGGTAGTGCTCGTTGATTGATAAATAGATAGGTAGATATTATCAACCATGTCTTCATCATTATCCCCACCTCCTCAGCTTCAGTCAGATACACAACCGTTTGTAGCCGTTCGACCATCACCGGCGCGTCCGACTTCGGTGTTGAGACATCGCGCTTACCTTGCCGCGGAGGGGATGAAAGCGGAAAGTTCTACCACTGCTCGGAAACGACACCGAACCCAAGTCAGCTCAAGTCCCGATCCAATTGGAACATCGCCCAGTGGGTGTGTCAGTAGACCAATAAAGGAGCCCATGTCTGTATATGCGAACAACGTCGAATTGAGCTCCGACATCGCCATCGACAACCTGGCTGCTACCAATGTTGGTGGTGCGAAGACGAATGTTGAGAACACGCGTACGGTGGAACTGAGGGTAGAAGATCGAATAAGGTCGAGTGAACAGGATGAGCCGAGCGTTTTGTTCTCTGAACAGCTGGGGACCAAGACGGAACCGACCGAAGCGATGGACGACGGTCAGGCAATCACCGCTGATAACGGTCAGGCAGAGTTCTCCCCTGCCGACTTCGTCGAGGAAGATGAACGATCCGAGTACCACTCCGAATTCTGTTCATATTCTGACACGGTCAATGGTGAAGAATACTCGCCGTCCTCATCGGGAGGCTCCTCCCCGAACAACGACGATGACGGTACCGCACATTTGAGGCGATGGAGGGAACAGTACTGCCACGACCGCCGACTATCAAGCTCCGACGGTGAAGAAGATCTAGACGAGTTCACCAAACCACAGTGGGAGGACCATGAAGCAAGTATGGATGAGGGATCTCTTGCGCATTACCAGCGCTATAATCGGAAAGTGGCCAGATATAGGAAACAAATACGTTGTTCTCGGAAGCACCTGAATAACAATCGGGAATCGACAAGGTCTAAACCACGCACGACCAGGGAAACGTTCGAGGAGCAATTAATGGAGGGAGTGGAAATGAAGAGCTATCACTCGGGAGATTCGGATGATTTCTTGATGAATCATCGACCGCCTCTGGAAAGGGCGGGCGTGAAGAGGGATATCAAACTGTTTCAACAGAGTATGAATGTGCTATCTGGAGTCACGGGGGAGAAGGTGGAATACAAGGTGGTTGATAGATTGGGAGAAGGTAAGTTGGGCTTGCTCCACACCATTAGTATCAGTGCTGACAACAAGGTACATTCTCTTCGGTGTATCTGGCCTACGATCTACGACATAGCAAATATAACAATACGTGGTGGACCAATAAAGTTGATTCTTCAAAGCGATCAAACCTTCTATACGATCGACACGAGGTCAAACTTGCGCTGAAGCGGATCTTGGCTACAAGCAGTCCCCAGAGAATCGAGAATGAGCTAGATATCTTGGAAAGCTTGAGGTGAGCTAGCAGTGGACACCGCGATCGCGCTCGAGCTGACGAGGTAGGGGATGTCGGAATGTTTCGCAGCTCGTCACTGCTTTCAGAGAGGAGGATCAAGTCATCATCGTCTTGCCATATCATCAATCGGACGATTTCAGGGTATGTCCACTATGTAGGGTCGGTAGCTGATGGAAGCATTTCTACAAACTCATGGACGGCAATCGGATGATGAGGTATATGAGAGCTCTTCTACGTGGTCTAGCCGATATCCATTCGAGAGGGATCATTCATCGTGATGTCAAGCCTGCCAATTTCTTGTTTGATTATGAAGCTGGAGATGGTGTCCTTTGTGATTTCGGTCTGGCAGAGGTATGCAGCTGAAATTTTCTCGTTAGTTCAGAGCTGATCAGTAGCGATATGTCCCACCACGTAACCCGACCTGTCAACATGCTCCAGCGACGCTCGAGGATCTAGGTGGATTCAGGACCAAGACTAGCGACACACCTGCGGTGGAGCAAGCTGTCTATGATGCTAGGAAACGAAGTCGATTAGGAGAGACTCGAGTTGGGTTCCCGCAAGACGATAAACGATCTGCAATCAAGACTAATCGAGCTGGAACAAGGGGTTTCCGAGCACCTGAAGTCCTACTGAAATGTCCTGATCAGACTGTTGGTGAGTAATTTCCCCTGATTATCACTGTGCTGACAGGTAGCTGTCGATATCTGGTCCGCTGGGATCATGTTGCTTTCTCTCTTGACTCACAAATTCCCAGTGTTCAACTCGAGTGACGATATCGAAGCTTTGATGGAGATTACAGCCATCTTTGGTCGTAATGCAATGGAGAAGTGTGCTATGCTTCACAGTACGTCGTTCCTCCCCCCGCGAGAGGATCTGCAGCTAATGAGAGATCGAACTATCATGACCAATGTCCCAACCGCCGACCAAAGCCCCTCAAACCTCTCCGATCTAGTCTTGCGTCTCAATCCACATCTCTACACACCACCTCTCGCAAATCCCTCACCAAAGGATGCAAGGGCACACATCGAAGCAATGGACGATGCCCTTGACCTGTGCTCCAAGCTACTCAAACTAGATGCGACAAAAAGGGTCGATGCCAGAGATGCGCTGAACCATCTCTTCTTCCAAGGGCGTGGAATGAATGATAATGGAAGAGATCAGGAGCGGGAGGTCTTGTCGGGCGTAGATGGAAAATGTGGACATCTACATTCTGTTGCTGATGGCAAACGTTCGTTCATACCATTCACTGAACGGTGAAGGGTGAAGATTGCTGATGTGTAGATCAAGCGTGGTTTTACAAGGATTGCCAAGAGATGCAATTCGGTCAAGGTATCCCCAGTGCAAGAGATAAATGTATGTGACCGACTTGTCACCAGATAATGACGATGGCTAACAGGCAGTATGCCCTGAACACGAACACTGGCAACAACGTACTTTCCTCAATCCCATCTCGACTTCTATACGGTTCACATACCCAACTTTGGCGACGGACCCGTCCGGTAAAGAAGATACACCAAAAGCGAAGAAAGTCAAATTGGAGGTCGAGGCTAAGGCTAAGGATGAGGATGAAGATGAGGATGGACTGGAAGTTGCGCCTCCAATGCCGATTTTGAGCATGAGAGATCAGAACCGAGATCATGGTCAAGTCGGATCTAGGCAGAGGGAGATTACTGGTTAGCATAGAGTCTATTGATGATTTTACGAATAATGACTTTCCTGGTAATTTGTAGTCGAGATTGTATTTACCGCATATCCTGGTGATTTGTAGTCGAGATTGTAAATACAGCATACATCATATCGCATCTCAGCTTGATATTTCCTGATCTTGCTATCATATCGCATCTCCACATCCGTGATCATGCTACTACCATTGCTCGCACATAACAAGTACCTATCAGCATCGCGTGTCGGACTGCCTCTGCAGCACATCCATATTCCGGAGCACTGGTCATGGTACGGCGCCCGGTGTCTAGCATTACATGACAAAACTGCACCATTCGCCAGATCCATGACGAGGTGGTGAAACCTTCCAAGCACACTCGGAGCACCGAGTGATCGTCATGGGAATATTCTCATGATCTTCTACCTCCCATGACGCTCTTGCGAGGATTCCAGCAAGACCGAACAACGCCAAAGCCCACAAATGCAGCTGCGCCTCTGGAATTGACAGACATAGTAGTATGACGACGCCCATCAAAATGTCTCGCTACGGCATGTGGTTGATCAGTCACGGCAGCGACCTTCCAGACGATCCGGAACCGTCAAGAAGGCGTTCTGCTGATATCCCCTTATTCCCACGCAACGACTAATCCTGATTCCAACGGCCACGTTGAGTTCACGTTGGTGCTCAATGATCGACAGGTCTCACACGATCCGCGGAACAGGCGTGACCCTCTGAACATGGGAGACCTGTGACCGTTCTAGGCTGAAGGTGAATATCTGCATCCGCCACAGGGTTTAAGGTTGAATCCGGATTTCCCGAAACGTTGGACCGGTCACGGCAGATGGCCGGATCAGATGCCGTGATAACGCACACAAACGTTCCTGACCCTGATCATCCCGGCTTCCAGGGGTAGTAACCCTGGAATGGTCATTATGTCTCAGCCTCAACCGCTTTACCCAGCATGTCATGCAGATAGTTTATGTGCTTGCTATAACTTTATCGTTCCGGTGGCTTGCGTCACCGGAACGGCAAGCGTGTTTCGTCCTACATATCCCCTGTTTCCTTGTGTGCGAGTCTGAATATCTGCCATGCGTACGTTCCTTGGCCTGAACGGCTGATTACTTTGACCTGAGTCTTGTTCTCGTGGTCCTTCTGAGCTCTTAAGCTTCTTCAATCAATCACCGAACCGACTACACTAATTGCTTTTTGGCTCGAGACTTGACTGTATCGCATGTGTTCTTGAGCTTCCCTGGGATATGCATACTCGTTATACCAAGCACTGGAAGTCCGGTCTAGACCATTAGTGTTCAAGCGAGTAGTACATACGCTAGTCAGCATAAAAGACTAGTCTATCCCTTCCCGGACCGCTTTCCTGAGTCACCGTACGTAACGTATCTCGATTGCTTTTGTACGGCACGCGAAAAAGCCGAGTTCCAGCCATTGACCGGGAGACACCTTGTGAATGTATGTAATTTCTGGCCTGACGCCTTCACTCGTAATTGCATTCTCCGAGACGACTGATCGAGTCCCGCTCTCGACAACTTCACACAATTTCGCCTGGCGCTTGGCGTAATTGATTGGGGCGTGCACACAGTCCAAGACCGACGATCAATTGACGCCTCCTCTCAAGAGTACATAGGTCGACCGCGTTACGGGGGCCGCACGTTCATTTCCCATCGCTTTAATTATATATCATCCGGCCGACATTGTCTCGACATTCCGTGTCTCGAGCCGTCATAGAATCCCGACCTTCCGGTTTCGTCTTATATCATTATCATCTCTCTTGACGATCTATCTCCCCTCTCCAAAAGTCACAGCACCCTCGAAACCGACCTCGACACTCGCCTCTCATCTCACTTCAACACTCAATCCTGCATCATGGGTTTCTTCTGCAGAAAGAAGAAGACCACTTCACCAGTCATTCCATCCCCCGCCTCTTCCACCTCGCCACGCTTGCCCTCCGCTCTACCTACCCCCGCTCCCATTGAGCCCGTCGACC
>Ga0308160_10002250_pt1 | contig 24001 bp, 32 predicted proteins | sample PhyFR1_FD_201036 | JGI IMG/M metagenome (GOLD analysis project Ga0308160, IMG submission 201036) | Phyllosphere microbial communities from UC Gill Tract Community Farm, Albany, California, United States - DLSLF.R1 | ecosystem: Host-associated > Plants > Phyllosphere > Unclassified | place: USA... | reverse complement strand
GGTAGCGACGACGACGGCCGAGCTGGAGGACATGCTTTTCGTGCCCTGAGTAGATGGAGTGGATGGGAACGAGAGAGAGAGAGAGCGAGGTGGACCAGGGTCGTCGTCTCTGCACCGCGGCGCTAGTCGGGTCCTTCCCCGCAGTGGAGAACGGCAGCCAAACAGGCCTCGGCAGGAGCGGCGGCAGCAGCCAGCCAGCCAGGCACGAAACGCTGCCGCCGGTCCATCGACAGGCACCACCACGTCGTCCTGCCACCTCGGACCAGCACCCGGCGGCGGCCTGACAGGGTGGGACGCGTCGAGCAGCGGAAGCTGACCCTCTTGGCGGGCTGACCCCAGCCGCCGTCGTCGTCGGTCGCCAACAACGCTCACCCACTCAACTACCAGCCCTGCTCTGGCAGATAGGACTTGCTGCCGCTCCTGTCGCCCCGCAGGACCGGGCCTCTTCGCACCGCTGCTGGCTCTCAGAGCAGCTGCGCTCCTCTTCATCTTGACAAGAGGTCGGCCGGCCGTCCTCTTCGTCTTACCACGGGCTTCCTCGCGGCTCGGCCCGAGCCGATGTCCCTCCTCCCCGCCACCTTAGCCGAGCCCGTCGTCGGCCAGCTCGCATCCCTCTTGCTCGCCCCAGAGGACGCGACCGTAGCATCGCCCGCCTGGTCGGCCGTGTCGCGCGCGTTTGCCGTCGGCGTCATGCTGGCCGACGCGCCGCTCGTCGCCCTCGGCCTCGTCGGCTTTGCGCTCGGCACCTTCTGGGCCGTCAGCGGTGGCCTCGGCAGGTGCGAGCCTGCTCTCTCCTTGCGAGCCAGTCAGAGACGGCTTGTCGCGTCGCTCTACGGTGAGCTGACCGCTCGACTGTTTCACTTCAGAGCCGAGCTCTGCGTCGTCTCGGCGATCCTGCTCGCCTTTCTCTCGGCCGTCTGCGACCTCTCGCAGCTCCTGATTGTACGTCGTCCTCTGATTTGTGGAGGCCTCTGTCCTGCTCCGATCCTGACATGCTGTCTCTGCGGTTTCCGTTGCGCCCGGCAGATGCGTGCATCGAACCGGACGGCTGCGCCCCTCGTCGTCGCGACGCAGCTCCTCCTCGCAGCCTCGAACGCCCTCCGTTTTGCCTTCCTCCTGGTCATCGCCACCCGCTGTCCTACCCAAGAGGCCTGGGCACGCAAGTTGGCCGCAACCGCTCCTAACGTTGGAGCTCCAAAGGGGCCGTCCCCGGTTACGGTCATCGAATGCAAGGAGCTGACGAGCGGCTTCGACGACGACGACGACGACGAACATGGGAAGGGCGGGCCCGACTCGCGCCCGGCCGGGCACTCGGGCGAGTGGCGGTCGTGGCTAGGCGAGGCGCGCGGGAGCGTCGGCCGGGTCTTTGCCTGGGCCCTGCTCCTCGCCATCGTGGCGCTCGTACGTCTCCACTCCATCGTTTACGTCCGACCTTCAATGGTCGTCTACTGACGACACTACCCACTGGCAGTCTTGCGTCTGGCGCATCGGCTCCCTGACCTCGCTTTCGGTCGTCAGCACTGCCTATACAGCCGACGCTGTCCTCCAACTGGCCCTCTCTGCCCTGCTCGCACTCAAGTTGCTTGCGACGGCCCGCTTGACCTCGCGTGCCATGCGACGCACACTCGCGAGTACCTTGGCCGAGCTGGCGGGACCGGCCATCGCACTCGTCCTTGGAGTCGCGATCGCTGGCGCAGGCTTGGCAATTGGTGCGTCCATGGGCGGCAGAGCTAACGCTGGAAGTCACAGTCAACTAATGGCGGTCTATCCCTCGCCGCCAGCACCGTTTCCCGAGTACGGTCTCTGGTCTCTCGGCCGCCCCGATGCCTCACGCTGAGCTGACCATGTTGTGCGCTCGGCAGGATGCCGATAGGTCGCTTCCTCCGCGTGGCTGACCTCTACGTGCTTGGCGTTGCCCATCTTGTCGTGACCTTCCGAGCGCGCGACGTCCACACTGTCCCACGCGCCTTCCTCGTCCACCTTGCAGCCGTGCGCGCGGCCTCGGAGGGTGCCGACGACAGCTCTTCCGGCTCGGACACGACCGTTCCTCGTCACCCGTCGCCCACAAAGCGCACCTCGGGCGGGCTCTGCAACTGGCTTCGGCGCGAGGCCCCTCACCTACTCGCGCCGTCAACCTCCTCCGCCTCCTCAGCCGCTTCGGATCCAGAGGCTACCTCGTCACTGACGCCGGGCATGATCGACGTCGAGCTCGGGCTGTCGGCCGGCGGATCGGTCGACTTCCGTACACCGCGCAGCGCACTCGGCAGGGACCTCGGCATGCCGCTGACGGCGGCCTCCGTCGGACGGAACCTCTATCCCACCGCCGCCAGGCCAGTTCCGGCGCTGAGCATCCGAACCGACCTCGACGACTGGGCGCCTCGCCCGGCGCCAGCATCGGTGCTCGGCTCGAACGGAACATTCCGCCCTCTCGACACGACCCTCGGTGCCATCCGCGTGACGAACGCCAACGCCGACGACTTTAGCTCCTCTGCCTCTTCAGCCTCCTCTACGACCAACGCCGATGACGTCAGATCTGTCGCTCGACTGAGTGGCCAAAGGCTGTCGCGGCCGAAGCTGCCTCGGCTGCCGTCTGTCTCGACGCTCCGCGGGGTCAATTGCGACAGCCGTACCAGCAAGGAGGACGGCGAGCACCTCATTGGCGGCGGCCGCCGCCCCTCATCGATTGCCGAGGCCGACAAAGCGACATCGGCGAGGGGTAGCGGTCTGTCGCTCCCGCCGCTGACGACCATCCTGCACCCGCCGCCGCCGCCGGCTGCGTACCGACCTGTGCGGCTGCATGCGCCGAGCAGTCTGCGCACGGCAAGCGTCCCGACCCAGAGCCTCTACAGTGAGGACTTTTCGTCAAACGAGGACGAGCCTGATCCTCGGATGGTCGCCCGCGACATCCTTCCATCGTCGTCGTCGACCCTCCTCCCCCGCCCAGCCGCCGTCGTCCGCGTCTCACAGCAGTCTGTCCTCCGTCGATCGAGCACGCGCGCCTCGTCCGCCTCGGGCCAGTCCTCGACTGGCATTGCCTCGTTTTATCTCGACTCGTTCCCTGCGCCCCCGCCGGAGCAGTTGCCCGAGCTTGGGATTGTCGCCCCTACGCGGGCTTCGCGCATCGGTCTCGCGCTCGGAGGGGTCGATCTTGACCCGAGGCTTCCGCTCCCGACCGACACGAAGGAGCGACGGACGGGCTCGCTGCAGCTACCCGCCCGCTGCAAGCACGATCCGGAGCGAGGGGATGACGTTGACGTGTAAGTCCAGTATCTGCAGCCAGGCCTATCGAACCTGCTGACGTCGTCCTGACACTCACTACCCGCAGTACATCCTTCATAGCTGGATCCAGAGACTCTCCCCGCGACTCGATGACAACGCTCACCCCTCCTCGCCTCCGGTCGTCCATTCTCTCGGTCACCTCTGGCGGCGCCCGACCCGACTCACCCGCAACGATCCTGCAGGCCCAGGTTCTCGTCCGCCGGCCGTCGCTCAAGGTTGTGCACACCCCTCGGTCCATCTCGCACGAGCCAATCCCGCTCGCTCACAGGGCCACCGACAGCTCGGACGAATCGCGGCCGACGCCGGCCACCGTGAGCGCCGTCCCCGCTATCGAGTGCCTCCACCGACTCGAGTGCGCGATCGACCGCTCGAAGGGCGCTCTCTCGGACGCGACTGCAGGCATCCCAGCGGTCATCATCCACAACGCCTTACAGCGGCACAAGTCGCCCCTCCGCGACCAGGTCCAGCTCGGCTCGTCCTCGAACGCATGCGGCGAATCCAGCCGAATCCCCACCCTCTCAACGGCGCGACTCGTCCGCTCCGGTAGCTTCAAGGACCGGATCGAGGGCCGCACCAAGCCGCCTTCGTCGCCCGCGCCGCTCTCGGCCATCCCCTAGAGGCCGTCGTTTAAGACGCAAATCTCCAGCCGACGGGGCATCTGAAGCCGTCTCAGAACGGCGACTACGATCAGCTATCCCCTACAATCCTCCTTCCTAGGCCCGCCGCATTCCTTTCGAGTCACTCCCAGGCCGCCGCGGCCGGCCCGCGGTTCCCTCGATAGTCCCGACGCGTCACCGAACCGACCCCGGGCAACCTCCCTGGCTTCGAAGCTAGCTCTACCATGCATCGTCTAGCCGACGCTCTCCCATTCTGAGCTTCCCCAGTGGCCTCTGGCCTCCACACTGTATCAAGGTGATCCTGGTGCCACCGGGCTGCTGTCGCGACGATTAGTGCTGCGCTGGTCATTTGAGAGCTCATGCTCTCGACACTCATAGCACATGGTCCGCTTCTTCCGAGAGTAAAATGTCGGCTGACGAGTGCCATTCGAGATGAGCTTTCGTTGGCTTGTGGTACAAGTGGCGGTCGGGGCTCCGTACGCATCGGATCAGCGCAGGCGCGCAAGCCAACAAGGACGAAGCTCGGCTGGCGGCGTGCCGCTGCCTCCGACGCCCAGCCGACCTCTTGCTTGACCTCCAGCACATCTCGCCCCGCCTGCCCGCCTCGCACGCCCGTCAGGAGAACGCAGGTCGCACGAATAGGGGAGCCGGTCGACCCGTCACTCTCATCCTTGGCCCGCCATGAACTCGCTCTACTCGCACGGCCAGCGGCAGATTGGGAGCTTGAACGCCGACCTCGACGCCATGGCGTCGGCGACGGCTCCGTCGGCCTCCCTCCAGGGTTCGTCCGCTCTGGCCCGCAATTCAGGACTCTCACATGGGCTGACCTCTACTCTGCTGCATCTGCTGTGCCTCCCCCGGCAAATAGGTCAGATCGCAGCGTCGATAGCGGCCCTGTCTCGGACGATCGATGACTTCGAGTCGATGGCCAAGAAGGAGCTCATCTCGGCCAAGCAGGAGAAGGCGCTGATGTGCGTCCCGGACTCTGCGCGCAGCCTGATCGACGCGTTCTGAGCGCTCAGTCGAGCTCTCGCTGACCTCTGAGCTCGTGCAGCCGTGTGACCAAGTTCCGGAAGGAATTCAAGGAGCTCCGCGAGCGCTTCGCCGTGTTGAAGAAGGACCAGGCGACGCAGGTGCGACCCTTGAGCTGGAGTCGTGGCCTCGCCCAATTAACCAGCTCGCTGACGCGAAGGTCATTTCTGCTTGCTCCGCCGCCTGACAGGCTGCATCGTCGGCTCGGGCTTCGCTGCTGAATGACCCGTCGTCGTCTGCCGGCTCGCGCTTCCGCTCGTCCGTCTCGACCGCGTCCGGCTCGTCGTCGTACCCGCCGTCATCACCGACGCACGAGTCGCCGTTCGCCTTCCGGCCCAACAATCCTCGGCCGTACCAGTCGCAGTACACGACCAACAATCCGCACGGCGGGCCGTCGACGAATGCCGACTATGCGCTCCGCGAGGACGCCTTCGTCAACAATGCCGAGAGCCAGCTCGACGCGCTCATCAGCCAGGGCCGCGAGGTCCTCGGCAGCCTGGTCGAGCAGCGCGGCTGGCTCAAGGCGACGCGGACTCGGTTGCTGAGCGCCGCTAACGGCGTGAAGGGCGGGCGACAGGTCATCGGCTGGGTCGAGCGACGGACGTGCGTTTCAATCACAGGCTCGGGCGGTCGCGCAGCAAGGGTGCATGCTGACCTGCCAGCGGCCCTGTCTCGCACCCCGCTCCCTCAGGAAACAAGACGCCGCCATCTTTTGGATCGGCGCGCTCGTCACGCTCATCTGCTTTGGTCTCATCTGGTGGTACCTTGGCTAGACCCTGCGCTTGCTCGACCTCTCCCCGACACCCTTTCCCAACACCGCACGACCGAATCGACCTTACGACCCTCTCCCTTCCTTCCCGCACGTACCGGGCCACGCAGCTCACTTGCACCGGCAGCGCACGCTCCCGCATGTTTATGATACCCAACCCTTGGCGCTCGTCTCGTCGACCCGGACGACCCCCGGGCGACACGTGCTCCAAGACCGCACCGCCCCGTCGTACGAGCCGCCTGGTTGTTTTGTGCTTTTGGGGTCATGTAAGAAGTCACAAAGGGATCCCTCTCCGGGCAACTCAAGCTGGGGAGCTTTAAGCCTGGACGGGGGCCTGCTCGTCCGAGGGGAAAGCAGGGGTGTAGGTCTCGCCACCGACCTCGACCTGGGCCGGCGCCTCGGCGGCGGCGGCCGGGGCCTGGGCGGGGACGCCCTTGTTCTCGGACGAGATGGTGACGGCGGCCTCCTCCTTGGGCTCGAGGATCATGACGGCGTCGGGCATCGGCTTCTTGGGGCCGAGACGGCCCTCGGGGTCCCAAGCCTTCATAATCTTGACCTTGATGCCGAGGACACCCTGCCGGAGGAGGACGTGGCGGACGGCCTCGTCGACGAAGTCACGGGCGGGCTGACCAGAGTGGATCATGTAGCCGTCGGTGAACTGGAACGGCGCAGGCGAGGAGGGTGGGCCGTCTGGGTCAGCGCACGGTCGCGCGGCTGTGGGGGGGGGGGGGACGACGACTCGGCTGCGGACGCACCTTCATGGCCTTGGCACGAGCAGCACGGAGCTTGCCCGAGACAACGACCTCGCAGCCCTTAGCGCCCGACTCCATGACGAAGCGGAGGACACCGTAGCACGCGCGGCGGAAGGCGAGGCCACCGAGGAGCTTGTAGCGGAGCGACTCGGCCTGAGCGACGGCCGAAAGACCGCGAGCCTGGACCTTCTCAGCGTAGAGCTCGAGCGAGTTCTCGGCGAACTTGAACCGCTTCTGGACGAGAGCGGTGAGCTCCCGGATCCGGCGGCCCTTCTCGCCGAGGACCTCCTGGGTGTGCGTGGCCCGGATGATGATCTCGGTCCGGGCGTGCGTGACGCGGACCTCGCAGCCAGAGTAACCCTCCTCGGCGAGCTCACGAGTGAAGAACTCGTTGATCTCGGCCTGGAAGACTCCGTCGGCGACGAACTTGCGCTTCTTGGAGATGTTGGCAGCGGAAACGGCGGACATCTTGAGCTGCGGAGCGGTGAGGCGAACAAGCGGTGGAGGCGCGCGCGAGAGGGAGCACGAAGCCAAAGAGGGAGCGAGAAGGGTTCGTTGCGAGCACGAGCGCAAGAGGGAGGGGGTGCCGAAGATCAAGGTAGGGCGAGCGTGGCCAAGCAGCAGGTGCGAGTGACGAGACGTGGCGCCAGAGGTCGTGCGGCGAGACGGAGCAGGTCGGGTGCGAGGACGAGCACACAGAGCGGGACGACCAGGGGGTCGATCGGAGCCGGAGAAACGGATACGGACAGCGATCTGTCAGCTCGGTCGTCTCGCGCGCGGTCCGACGGACGGCCAGACGGCAGAATTGCGACGTACGAGGAGGGTGAGGAGATAGAAACGTCTGCTGAGGGGCGTAAGGCAAGCTGTCGTGCCAATCTGGTGGTTTGACCGCGCGCGGCCGATGAAACCCAGCCGCTTGGGACCAATCTGGCTTCCTTCCCGAAACCGACCCTCAGGAAATCAAGATAGAGAGGACACCCTCCAGCTGCTCCTGCCTCCTCTACTGATCCTGGACGAGGTAGCGAGTCGTATCTCGATCTCTACTGTCATGCTACATGTCTGGCTTTTGTCTGAGGACGCCTCTTGGACAACGAGGGAAGGCGTTCGATTCCGGGGCGCCTGCCTCGACACCGCTGCGCCCCCGCGCCGCCGGCGAAAGCCGACCCCTTCAAGTTTCGAAACGACTTGCGCCGAGCTGCTGACCGCCATCAGCTCCGCAGGCGACCATCGACCTGACTCTCGCATTCGCCCAGCAGGCGTTCACTGGCGATCGTCGACGCCAAGCCGGGCGACACTCCGGCCGGCATGTCTTCATACATGGTGAGCCCCCCATTCCTGCCGACCGACTCCATCCCCTCGACCTCCTACGCATGACGAGTCGCATTTAGCGCATGGCACCTCTTATTCTAGTCCCAGTGTGTGTCCTTGCCTTCGGGCATGGTTACAAGCACCGCTGGGCCGATGGCTTCACTCGACATTTCTGATTCCTCGCACCCCTTCCCTGTCGTTCTCGCCGTCCGTCGTCGAAGAGCAGCGCTGACTCTTTCCTGGTCATCTCTTGGTCTCAGACCCCGCTCCTTCTCGGCCGGCCTCGCTCCTCGGCTCACTCAATTTTCGTAAGTCCTCCTTCATCAGACGCCTCTGTATTTATGACCTCTACGTTCAAGATCTGCTTGCGTCGGGCAAGCGTTTGGGGGCGGCGGCAGGAGGAGTTGTGAGATCGCCGGGTCGAAAACAGAGAGCGTCTCATCGTCGAGGTCATAAATATCGTTATGGAGTGTGCGGCAGTAGCCGATGAGCGAGGGGAACATCCTTCCGCGCTTGTGTCTCGCAGGCAGGTTTCGTACGTTTGGGTAAGGCCGACTGGAGCATCGCCGACCGGACGCTTCTGCGAGCGGCGCATCGGCGACTGCGGTCGTACGCCGACCTTGAGGTCGCAAGGCAGACTCCGCAAGTGTCGAGCAAAGAAGAGGATCTACGAGTCACGAGCAATCGACGACGCCGAGGCTTCTCGTCAGCAGCTGATGAGACGAGGGCGACGTCTAGAGAGAGGTACGCACAGTCGGTCCTTCATCGCCAGGACAGGGCCTTGGTGTAGTCGTCCATAGGCTGCGCCTCGCGCCATCGCTGCTGATACCACTTTGAGCCGCAGTCGCGGAACCACATGCGGATGATGTCTTGGCTGTGCCGCGACATGTGCTGGATGGCGATCTGGAGTGAGCGCTCGATCCCGCGCTCGGTGAGCTTCGGGTCGTTCTCTGTGTCCAGCCACAGCGATGGCTTGATCGACTCGATCCAGGCTTCGACTTCGTCATGCCGGGCGAGAAACTCGCGGTACGCGTCCCAGCTGTTGGCGTTCAAGGGGTACGAGGACGCGAGCAGATCGGACCACACGCGCTGGCCCCAGACCAGGTACTTGTGGTGTCCGGACCGGCCGCACATGTCGAACACCTAGAGGGCAGAGCGGCGAGTGGTCGGCGTCACTTTAGGAGGAAGGGAAGCAAGCCCAGACAGACGTACGATTGAGATAGCGCGCGAGAACCAGATGCCGTCCAGCTTATCCTGCAGCGAGTGCTTCCGAAGCCGATCGTAAAGCTTGCCGGCCTCTTCGTGGGCGCGGCAGAAATTGAAGGCGTTCATGGCCGACGTCAGGACCTCGGCTTTGTTCTTGACCGACAGCATCCATTGCTCGTCAACGTAGTTGACGATGCGCTGCACCGCCGGCTGGATCGTCGTGTGATAGTGGAATTGCTCCTCGAGCGGGGCTTTTCGGCTGTCGAAGATGTTGCGGGTCGCTTGGCGGTCGGCGGTCTCGCTGGTGTCGACGAAGTTGACGAGGTCGCTGCACAGTTTCTTGAGCTCGCGGACGATGATAGTATCCTTTTCGACGCGAGTCGCAGCGCTCGTCTGCGCCGAGCGAATCTTGTCGAAAGCGAGATCGACATCTGGCAGTCCGTTCGCGTCCTTTGCCGGGCCGCGGGATGGCAGCGTCTTCGTCTTGGGCGAAGGTCGGCCGTTGATGGCCATGAGCAGCTCGGCCTGCTCCGCTGGAAAGGCGAGGAATAAACGCTGGTCGAAGCCGTGCTGCAGGATGTAGGCGGCGTCGAACTTGCCGTCCGCGATCGCTCGGGCCACGATGCCGGGGATGCCGCGCGTCTCCTCTGCGAGCTTCGAGTTGCCGAGCTGGACCAAGAGCGGCGTGCAGCTGTTGGCAAAGTCGAGCGTCGGGTGAAAGCGCACGGCACGCTCGACCACAGATCTGAAGCGCTCGTCGAGCCGCACACGTTTCGTGCCAGAGCTTGTCTCGCGGAAGACGATCGGAACCTGGTTGGCGTGAAAGTCTAGCAGGGTCTGGTGCAGCCGGGCGTTGAAGAGTGATGAGGGCCAGCCTTGGTCGAGCGAGTCGATCTTTGCCAAGCGTTCTCGCAGCCGGACCTGCAAGAGCACGATGTCGTCGGCTTTCTTGAGCGCCTCTGCTGCAGCATCGATGAGACTGGCGCAGGCATGGACGTAGTCGCCGACTTGGTCGACCGATGGCGTCGACGGGAGCTCGGCGCGCAGGACGAGTTCAAGGATCTCACTCCAGTACCATTCTTTGGCGAGCCGAGTGTCAGGAGCGATCCACCGTCGAACAAAGTCAACCGCATCGTCCGTCGAGCGGATGGCAAAGTAGGCCTCGCGCAGCTGGAGGTCGTGCGTCACGCGAGTGATCGATCTCCTTCCGGGCGCGAGAGCTTCTTCGAGAGCACGACGATCGACCGCCGAGGGAAATTGCTTGATTGCGAGGCCCGTCATGAGGTCGACCTGGGCATGGAAGTTCTTGCTGTCGACATGCCGGAGGTGGCTAGCAATCGCGTGAAGGATCTCAGTGACCTGCCGCGCGTCATTGACGGGCAGCTTGGCCTCAATTGACTCGGGCGACTCAAAGCGCGGGTCGTGCCATGGGATGGCATTGGCGGCGATCGAGAGCAGAGTCTTGATGTGAGCCGGATCGACTAGATGCCGCCGGGCGAACGCCGAAATCGCCGGGAGGACGTGCGAGAGAAAGTCGTTGTTCGTGCTGATGAGGCCGCTGCGCTGGCCGAGGTCGAGTGTGTCCTTCAGGTCCTCGATCCAGTAGTGCAGGTCGGCTTCGCGGAGACTTCCCGCTCGGTCGAAGAGGTTCCGGCAGCTCGAGTGGAAGTTGGCCAGCAGGTTCCCGGACCTGGCAGGCTTGGGCGCGCGAGCAACGTGGACGCTCAAATTCTCTCGACATCTTGTACGCAGCACCTCTAGGTACTGCCGCGAGGACGCAAGACTTGAACCGGAAAGATGACCCTGTGAACGTGCGGGGGAATGAGCAATCAACTCCTCGTGTGGCCGCGAGCAGCGCACACGCACCTTAGCCTTTGATAGAGAAGCAGGATTTTCCTCGAAGACTGGCAGAGCTACCGCATGTCGCAGCCCCTTCGCGGACGGCGCTGGCGGTGGCGTCGACGATAGCGAGATCATGGACGCCGTAGGGGTGGCCCTCTTGACAAGCGGCTTGGAAGACGCTGGCGGCGGCGGCGTCGAGGTTAGGCCGAAGACGCTCGTGACTGGCGGCGGAGACGGGTACAGGGTCGGTTCGAAGCGACTGACTGCCGGAGATGCGGCTGGAGTGGCCGCAGGCTCAGCTCTCGACTCCACCAATCGATCGACACCCGGCGCCGGGAGAGCGGGCGTGACCGAGCGATCGGTCACCGACGTTGCTGTAGGCGCTCGACTCGCGCGGGAGGTCGCCGGCTTGCGCAGGATAACGCTTGGCCGCAAAGGTGATCTCACACTGGCGGTAGAGGGACTCTTGAGGCCGGGTCCGAGCTGTGCCGCCGGCGCGGCAGTTGGCGGAGCGTCCATGTTGAACTTGCTCATGGAGTCGGCCTTGGGCGAGCTGGCCTTGGTCGGGAAGGGCTGAAGCGGGCCAGATGACTGCTGCAAGGCGTTGTCGACATCGAGGGACGGGTGCAAGGCATCGTCGCTAGCCGGCTCCCGTGTTGGTGGGCGAGGTTGGGACAGCAGGGTCGCCCTTCGCAACCCCGAGCGCGCCGGTGTAGACTCGCGCAGCGTGGGCTTCCGCCGAGTCACTGCTGCTGACGTAGGCGACTTAGACCGAACAGGTGTGGACGAGTACGAGCGTTGCGGCAAAGGCTGTGCTGAGAGCTAGCAGAGCGGCGGGGGTGATTCAGGTCAGGACGAGTGGTGGCGCTGCGCGAGCGGTCAGTGTGACGCAGGCGTCGACTCACCTCGGCGGACCGACGCAAAGAACGACGGCGAGCTTCATGGCGGAAGGACGAGATCGGCGAGTCCGATGATGTTCTGAAGGCAGCAAGAGGAATACACGTCAGTTAGCAGTCGTCTCGTCGGCGGACCCGAGCTGCGACGCGAGGGGTCGAGGAACGCTACGCACCGGTCAGCCGCCGTCAGCAGAGATCGGCCCAGGGTCGGCCGACCGACGGTTCGACTCCGAAGGCAAAGCATCACTGCCGTGAAGAGACTGGGAAGAGGTCAAGAGCGGTCAGGCTTCCACATGCGGGTGAGGCAGGGCGGATGCAGCAGGCGCGAGCTCACCTCGTCAAAGGGCGGCGTCGAGCTCGAGCTGACCGGTCGAGCTGCCGCAGACGCCCTCCTCGAAGCGAAGACAGATGTCGACCGTCTCTGATGGGTCTGCAAGAACTAAGGAGCGAGCAGGCGAACAGGAGGCTCGATAGCGGCAGGCACCGTGCTTGAGACCAGCAGGAGGGCCGGGTATTGGATGTCGAGCGAGGGCTGAAGGCGTAGCTGGCAGGCTGGCGGCGGCGACTCCTCCCAGCGGAGCGTTCGGATAAGAAGAGGGCTGCTTGAATAAATGGTGCCAGAGAGCAGTGGGCAGTAGCGATTGACGCTGGTGGAGCTTCTCGCTGAAGCGCGAGGCTGGAAGGGAAGGCGAGGCGGGAGGGGTCTGGCGGCGTCGAGGTCGGTGGGCAGACGACGGCGGGCCCTGTGGCGTCTCGGTCGAAAGCTCGTCGAGCGCTGCTGCCCCTTTTTCAGCTCGGCTGCCCGAGCTCCCTAGCCTGCATCTGGCCTGCCTGGCCTTCCTGTAGCGAGGCGGCAGGCCGGAAGACTTCTCGGCTACCTGAGACTACGACTGGCCCTCCGAAGGAGTGCTCGAGAGTCGGCGTTGCCATCGAGCCGAGCAGCCAGGCCTGCTCTTTGGACCGTTGGGCGCCTGACGAACAAGGCCAGGTCGGCCTACGCCCGACCTGCGTTGCAGCTCACGCCTCAGGACTGGAGCTGGACAGAGGTGCACAGGAAGGCGTTGCATCTCATTGCCAGCGTGTCCGGCTCTGGAATTCGCAGGGCTGCCGCTCCTGGACGCCAGCCTACCGGCAACGGCTTTGATGGTGTCATCCTCGGCGGCCAAGGCGAGCGCTTGCGGTTGAGCTCACCCCTTCGCTCTCAACCACCACCACGCACCTGGCTAACCTCTCGAGCAGAGGTGAGCTCCTCATCTGTCGGACGTCTGGGTCTATCTCACTGACGCCTGCGCAACCAAGCTCAATCTAATCTCGTCGTTCGACCTCACCTGGCTACGACGACACGCCTCCCGCACAACCCCAATCGAGCGCAACACCTTCCGATGCCGTTTCCGCAGGACGAGCCTCCAACCTCCGGCCCATCCCCAGACGCCCTTGAGACAACACCGCTGCTACTCGGCCGTGATGAGCGCGCCGAACGCTCGTTCGACGACAGCGGCTCGTCCTCGGCAGGCACGCCCGCTCACAGCCACGGCCGCTCATCTCGACCGGCGCCAAGCTGGCGGGCGATCGCCTTCGGCCCCGTCGGCTCGCTCCTCAAGGCGCTCCGGCCGCTCCACCTCGAAAACACGGGCAGCGTCGCACGCGACCATCTTGCGAGCGAGCGGACCTTCCTGGCCTGGCTCCGGACGTCGCTCGCCTTCTGCTCGGTAGGCGTCGGTGCGTGCTCGCCAACGCGGGCTCCTCGTGGCGTCCTCATCGCACGACGTTCGGGTGGATGCCTATCCGTCGCTGACGCCTGTACTCGTACTCCCAGCCCTGACCCAGATTTTCTCGCTCTCTCACTCGCTCGCGCCCCTCCCACCGCCGCCGGGACCCGACCTCGCCCTTTTGCTGCCCGATGGGTCGACGGCGCTCGCACTTGAAGGGGCCGAGGCCGACGTGCGCCAGCTGCTCGTCCTCCTAGACGAAGCGCATCGGTCATATGGCGCGCTCGTCGAGCGAGTTGGCAAGGTCGATCCAATGCAGGCAGAGCGGGCCCGGCGGCTTGCCCGGTTCGCAAAGCCGCTCGGTGGCGGGCTTATCGCGTGCGTCCCGGCCGGTTACATAGTCCTGCGAGAACGTCCCATCTACTGACGTTCGATCCTCGCCGTCGTTCGACCAGCACTGGCTTCCTCATCCTCGTTATCGGTCCGTCCGCCACCTGCCTCTCATGTGAACCCTTGCCCGGCCAGCTAACCCGCCGCTGGCCGCTTCCCGCAGGCCTCCTCCGCTATTTTGCCGTCCAGCGGGCGCTCATCCGGGGTGCCTATCCGGCGACGCGCCTGCCGGTCCTCGCCGTCAGCACGCTCTCGGGCGCGTTCGTCCTGTGCGTCTTTGCGGCGGTGCTGATGGCATGAGCTCCGGGCGGGCGTCCGTGAGGAGCAGCATTTCGGGCGGGGAAGGGATCGTCAGTCGCGCGGTGACTCGGCGCGGCTCGCGTCGGTGGGCAGCAGGCAGGCGGGGCGTCGTCGCGTCAGGTCAGCCCCGGCCACCGTCCCGGGTGTCAGCAAATGGCCGTCGTCGTGCTCCACGGCCTTCCTCAATCCCTTAAGCGCGGACAAGCCTCCGTCTCGGAGCCGCCGCGTTATCGATGATGCCCTTCCCTCTCATCCGGCTCGGCGGGCCGAGTCGCTCGTACTTGTCGGCGCAGGCATCGAAGGACGGTGAGAGTCCGCCGGATTCGGTCAGCGCAGGTCGCCGCCGCGCGCGGGCCGGCTGGCTGCGCCGCCCCCTCCGCCGCCGTTCGACTGAGGCCGCGGAGACCCGACGGCCCGCCCAGCCCACATCGCAAGCTCAAGGGTCCGACCCCTTTCGCACGTCCAAGCGCCTCCGCTCCCAGCCCAGCCAGCCAGCCCGCTCCCGGACCATCTTACCGACCCAGCCGGTGCCGCTCAAAGCCCGACGCAAGCGAGCGAGCGCCCGTCCCTCCGTCTCGCCTTAGCACGGCGCGCGCGCCCGCCCGCCCCCTCTCCTCTCCCTCACCCCGGCCCGACCAAACTTCCAGTGAGTTGCCTTTCACGTCGCCCGAGGCTCTCCGGTCGGAGCGCGCCGAGGCGCCAGGAGATCGCCCTTCCCTGCCGGCCCACGCCGCCGGACGCAAGAGATGCGTCGGGTCCGGCCGCCCTGGCTGCCCGGTCGGTCGGAGGTCCTCATCGACCCGTCCTGCTCGCGCGCTCAGCATCGCAGCTCGTCGCCGCCCTTCGCGCCGCCGCTCCGAGGGGACGTCGTCGTCCATCGGCACGCGTCGCGCGACGCCGACGACGACGCCTCCCGTCTTCGCCCATCCACCGCCGTCGCGACCTGCGACTGACGCCTGCCCGCTCGCCCGTCCCTTGCCAGGAGTCCGGCACGGCCTGAGGCGCCAGCCAGCCGCCGCCTGCCCGCGACCGCGCGAGGAAAGATGGACCCTCACCAGGCCGGCAACCAGCAGTGGCCGAACGTCGCGCCGTCACCTCAGCAGCAGCAGCAGCAGCAGCAGCAGCCGAACCAGCAGCATTTCAACCTCGGCCAAGGCGGTATGAATCAGTTCCAGCAGCAGCAACAGCAGCTCCAGTTCCAGGCGCTGCAGCAGCAGATGTTCGAGCAGCAGCAGCAGTCCGGCAACGCTGGCAACGGCTCGCACTTTGCTCAGCAGCAGCAGCAGTCGCAACAGCAGCAGCCGCCGTCACAGCAGCAGTTTCCTCAATTCTCTGGCATCCCGGCCCACCTCCTCCAGGGTCTCGCCAACCAGTCCTCGCCGCGGACCGCCTCGCCGCAGAGCCTGTCGCAGCTCCAGCTCCTGCAGGCGACACAGCAGTACCAGCAGCAGCAGCAGCTCGGTATGGGCAACGCACCTGGCCAGCCTGCCTTCACGTTCAACCAGCAGGGTCAGCCGGTCCAGCGGCCGCCGTCTTCGGCCTCGGTCGGCCGCTCGCGCCAGGCCTCGTCCTCGTCTAACGCGGGTGGGCCATATCCGCAAGCAGGATCGCCTGCCCTCTCGCATGCCTCGGTCGCCTCCCCCCTCAGCCAGTCGCGGCCCAACCCGATGATGGGCATGAGCGCGCTCGGCAATGGTCAGCCGAACGGCGTCGGCGGCATGGACCCGAGCGCGCTCCTCGGCCGCGGCAGCCCGAGCGGGATCGACCGCGCCCTCAGCAGCGCCAGCAACCGGTCAATCAGCGGCGACTTCAACGGCCAGCAGCAGCCGCAACAGCAGCAGCAGCACGTCGCGTCGTCGATGACGCCCGAGTCGCTTGCGAGGCAGCAGCAGATGATGGCCGTCAGTCGTCCGCGCCGCCCTCTTCAGCAGGCTCTCCAGGCTAAGCTGACCGACACGGCTGCTTGCTTGTGACCTCAGGCTGCCCTCAAGGCTCGCAACCAGCAGTTCCAGCAGCAGTTTGACGCCAACGGCAACCAGCATCAGCAGCAGAAGGCGATGAGCCAGTTGTCGCAATCGCCGTCGGCCTTCAACCCCTCGCAGCTGCCGAACTACCAGCATCAGCAGCCTCAGCAGCAGCAGCAGCAGCCGTCGCTCAGCCCTCAGCCGCCTCAGCAGCCGCAGCAGCAGCAGAAGCCGTCCCAGCAGCAGCAACAGCAGCACGGCACGCCGCAGCCGACCAACACCGTCACACCGGGCCCGAGCGGGACGCCAGCGCGCAAGCCGATGCCCTTTCTCGCACCAAACGGGCTGCCAAACGTCAACACGACGCTGGCGCCTTTCATTGCCCCAGAGCACCTGCCGACCCAGTTCCGGCCGTGGGCCAACCACCCGGCCGCGCTGCAGTTCCTCTCGCAGAAGAACCCGACCTTTGCCAATTACGTCGCGAGCAAGATGGGCGAGCTCGGCCGAGGGGGCGAGGGCCTGCCGGGCATGCCGGGCACTATTGGCAACGGCCGAGGCTCCATCACCGTCCCGCCGCCGTCGCCGGCGCCGAATCAGCTGCCGTCGCAGGCTCAGCAGGCTCAGCCGTCGTGGGCAGCGCAGCAGCAGCAGCAGCAGCAGCAGCTTCAAGCTGCTCAGCAGCAGCAGCATCAGTTCCAGACGCCGCGACAGCCGGCGCAGCCGCAGCTGCCCCAGCTGCCGACTCCGAGCCAAGCGCAGAACTCGCCCGGCCAACAAGCAACGCCGGGCGCGCAGTCGCGCCCCCAGTCGGCTCAGCAGCCGCGGAGGGAGAGCAGCGAGCAGGCCCAGACCAACGGCTGGCAGCAGGCGGCCCAGATGAGCCTCAGTTTGCAGCAGCAGCAGCAGCAGCAGCAGCAGCCCGCTTTGGACGGCCGACCTAGCTCGCGGGGCAGCATGTCGATGGACGTGAGTCGGTCAGGAGCGATCTCGCTGCGGCGACCCGTATCAAAGCTGACGCCTTGCTCGACTCGCTGCCGCAGTTCCTCCGGCCGCAGACCGGCTCGCCCTCGATGCAGCCGCCGTCTCGCATGGGAGCAAGCGCCTCGCCACACCCGCCTCCCGCTCCGATCAAGATCGAGTCGTCGCCGGCGCCGGTCCTACCCCTCGCGCCGGTCTTGCCAGAGCCGCCCGCGACCAGCAGCTCGACGCCGACGACCTCGGCCGCGCCGACTGCGACGCTGACGCCGACCGCCTCGGCCGAGGTCTCGGCGATGAGCGAGCATGCGCTCGCCAACGTCCGCCTCTGGAAGGCGCGGGACGAGGCTTACGTCCAGAGCGTCGAGAAGGACCAGAAGCGGCAGCAGGCGCTTGTCAACGGCCTCCGCACGCGGCCGGGCGGGCTCGCCAAGCCGCATTGGTGGGAGGTCGACGGAAGCGAGGCCAAACGTCGGCGCGAGCCGATCGAGGAGCAGCGCTCGCTCGGCTTCGAATGGCCCTCGGTCAAACGCTCCAAGTGGGAGAAGACGCTCGGCCGAACGCAGATCAAGTTGTGCGTCGACATCCCCTCTGTTGCTATTATAGAGGGACTTTACTGACAGCCATCAATCCCGAACCTGCCCGGCCAGCTCCCGGAACCAGCTGAAGCAGGCCGCCAAGGTCGAGGAGCAGCTGATCCCGATCCGGCTCGAGATCGACAGCGAGCCGTTTCGCTTCCGAGACACTTTTACCTGGAACGCGTCGGATCCGGTCGTCACGCCCGAGCTCTTTGCTCAAAACCTCGTCGAGGATTTTCACCTTCCGCCTATGCTGCTCTCGCGCATCGTCACCTCGATCCAGGAGCAGATCACGTCGTACCAGACAATCGCCTCGGCCGCGACCCTGCCCAAATCGAGCGTCAAGACGGGCGCCGCTAACGCAGAGGAGGGCGACGACCCTTGGTGGGACAGGTGGCGTGACTCGGTCGACCGGGCACGCAGCAGACGCAAGGGCAAGGGTCGGGAGCTTGACTTCGACTTTGGCCGCCGCAGCGATGACAGCCACGCCGATGAGCGGGCGATGACGCTCGACGAGATCGCGCGAGCGGCGGCGACGAGCAAAACGATCGCCGTCGACGACATGCGCATTCTCATCAAGGTGCGCTTCGCTTTTGTTTCTTGCTGCGCCTTCGGCACCTCACTGACCTCCGCTCTCCCGCGACCGCCAGCTCGACATCACCGTCGGTACGCTCAACCTGACCGATGCCTTCGAGTGGGACATCAGCGAGACGGACGCCGCCGCCGAGCAGTTTGCCGAAATCTATGCGGCCGACCTCGGCCTCGCCGGCGAGTTCAAGACGGCGATCGCGCACGACATCCGCGAGCAGTCGCAGATCTACCTGCGCTCGCTCATCCTCGTCGGCCATCCGTTCGACGGCACGCCCGTCCTCGACGACGACCTGCGCGTCGCCTTCCTCCCGCCGGTCGTCTCGGTCGTCCGGACCGAGGACGTCGCCAACGCGAGCTATACGCCCATGTTCGAGAAGCTCGACGAGGCCATGATCGAGCGCCGCGAGAAGGAGCGCGAAAAGGAACTCAAGCGCAAGAAGCGGCAGACCAAAGGCCGGCGCGGCGTCGCCCTTCCCGACCGCGAACCCAAACCAAGCAAGCGAACGGTGCCGAGTCTCGGCGGCGTCGATGCCAACGGCGTGCCGATACCCGCCCCGGACGCGCCCGGCGTCGAGTCGACCATCCAGGACGCGCCGCCACCGAGTCTCCGGCGAGCGGCCGCCGTTGCCGCCTCAGCCAGCATCACCCAGCACGCGACCGAGGACAGCCAGCGCTCGCCGCCGCCGTCGCGGTCGCTTTCGCCCGAACCGCGGCCCCACCGCCACCCCGCCTTCAAGACGCAGACCCCCGTGCCAAAGCTCCCGACGCCCATCCCGCCGTCGCCAGCCCGCTCGTCGCCACCGCCCACGCCCGTGCGCTCGCACAAGAAGCGGTCGCATCACAAGAAGCCCGTCTCCAAAGTGTCGTCGCGGAACGAGACGCCCCGCGCCTCGACCCGAGGGGCGAGCACGCCGATGCGGACCGATGTCAAGCAGGAGGATGCCGACTACGACATGGACGGGCGCGAGAATCGGAGCCCGTCAAAGTCGCCTCAGGTCTCGACGCGAGAACCGAGTCCGCGCAAGAGCAACCGCTTGTCGCCCGACAAGCCCGAGGCCGCGACGGCCAACGGCCTCATCAAGAAGGAGCCGACCGGCGGGCCGACACCCTCGCGGACAGCCGAGGGCTCGCCGCTGTCTTTCCACGACGTCGCCTCCCCCGACTCGCTGTCGAGTCTCTCCGACGGCGACGACCCCATGTCGGATCCCTCGCCCAAGTCGCCGCGCGCACCGAGCCCGGATCCTGCCGCCGCCAAACCGCAGCAGTCAATTGCGCCTGCCCGGCCGCCTCTGCCGGCGTCCGTCTCGTCCGAGCTGTCGGTCGCATCAGCGACGCCTGCGCCGGGCGTCGACGCACCGGTGCGTTTCCATTCATAATCTCAGCTCGCATCGATTTCGGTTCGCTGACCTGCTGCTTTCTTGCCGACGATCCCCACAGTCGCCGCCTGCCTGGATTACCAACGCCGCCGCTGAACTTCGCGCCAAGTATCGCGACGACCGCTTCCAGATCATCCCGAAGTTCAAGCGGCCGCCCGGCTCCTCGCCTGATGGCCCACCAGACTGGCGCATCAAATGCGTACGTCCGCCCTCTTCCGCCGCCGTGCTCTCCTGGGTTGGGGCCGACGCTGACCGTCCTCCCGTCCACGCTGCTTCAGAACGACTGCCCTGGCCGGATTTACGACCCAGGGCCGGGCCCGCTGCTCGACAACTTTACCGTCCATCTTAACAACCGCAACCACCGGACAAATGTCTCCAATCGGCTCGTGCAGGAGCAGCATGGCCGGCGCGGCGGGGGCAAGGAGTGAACGAGACGAACTTGCGAGCGATTTCATGACCACGCGCGGCCCTCGCGCTACACGACCCCTCCCTACTCTGCTCCCTTGCGTACTTGCAAGCCGTCCGCTCTCTTGCGTCCAACCCGCCGTCCCTGGGTGTAAGCGCCTCCAAAGAGTAACGCTGTCGAAGACGCTCACTCTTGCGCTCAGTCGCTCGGCCCGCTGGCCGACTTTTCGATCGCCATCTGGCTCGAGCGCTGCGCGCAGCAGCGAAGGGAATCGCGTCCTCCCTTTTGTTCTCGGAGACGAGCCGGCCTCCCCTCCGACCGCCAGCCGCACTCGACGACTCCGCAAGGACCCGGATCGATCAACCGCCCGTGATGCCGTCCGTCCAGCTCCGGACCTCTGCAAGCATCGGCTTGACCGCCGGCGGTCTCTTTGCGGCCACCTCCGGCGGCTCGACGAGGTCGACGAGCTCGTCCCTCACCGCATTCAGCAACCATGCTCGTCGACGCGCCAGCCTGCTGGCCAGCCAGCGTCGAGCTGCTCCTAGCAGCAAGGTGCGCCTAAATATCGTCGTCAAGGGCTGACCTGCATCGTCAAAGTGAGCAGGAGGCTGACTGGGCATGCGTCCGCCTTTGGCTCCCGCAGCAAGGGAGCTGCTTTGGCGCAGCGGCCACACGGGCTCTGTCCTTCTTTGACGTCTTCCAGTGGGCCTCTCGGGCTCCATCTCGGGCTCCGTCTGGCGTCGGTGTCTTCCCGCAGGAGAATATCGCCGGCCCGTCCCCGCATGATCCGAAATGGACGGAATTATGGAAGCGCTACGTTCGTACAGGCAAGAACAACCCGAATGCTGTGAGTAGCCTAGGCCTCCGGCGACGTCTCCAGTCGGGTGACGACCGCGTCGCGGCTGATCGGCCTACATCTTTCCCGACCTGTAGGGCACCGTTCACAAGCTCCTTCTGCCTTTTTGGCATTGCGTCTACCTTTACGACAATCTCGTACGTGTCTGCGAGCTTGCTACAGATTCCGATCGGCAATGCTGACCCCCCACCCCCCCTCTGTGACCGCCTACAGAATGGCCTCCCGACAATCTTGAGCGCCAGGGTCTGCGCCGGCTCGCCGGATCCAAAGGCCAACTCCCTTTTCCTGTGAGGCGCTTCGCTCTTGCCGGATGCTTGTTGCCCGACCCGACTACTGACTCAGACCTTTGGACCTTCAGGAGATTCTACCAGTTGACGGACGTCCAGGAGTTCATTGCCCCGGAGCCGATCGACGAGGTCGAGATTCTCCAAGGGCAACTTGGGGCCTACACGCCGGTCCTTTCGACACGTCCGTTCGACCCGCGAGTTGCGGATGACCCGGACGGTCCATGGCGCATCATCCCCTTCTCGTTTGGCCTGCCGACTGTAGGGCTGGACAAGAGCCTCGCGCCGCAACTTCGGCTTCGGCACCGGTTCGCCTTCCCCACCTACCAACGCACCATCTGGGTGCCGGACGGCATTTCCTTCGGCCAATTCTTGGAGACCTGCGTCGGGTCCATTGAAGAGCGGCATTCGATCGTCCAGCCCGTTGACTTGCGCTTCCGGGGAATCCCCATCCTTGGCGGCAATCACGGGCTGCACCAGGTCACCTCTTTGCACGGCACTTGGCGTTCGCCTCTGCAGCCTTCGGTCGTCAACACGACCATCCGCGAGAACCTCAACTGGACGAGCCCAGTCCTGCTTGTGCGTCTCTCTCGCTGCCACCTGCGACTTGTCACGATCGGCGTGCGATCGGCTGACCTTCCGATGCGTCCTCCGCCTCTGCAGACCGCTGTCGCATCGGACTCAACCGCGCCGCAGACTGAGCGCGTTCGCGTGGCGGAAACGATCAAAGCCATGCCCGTGTCTGCCAAAGTGCGCAACGTCTTCGCAAAGTTCTGCTCCAGACGCGCTTCTTCTGACTCCGATCGCCTGCGAACACGACAGGCCGCGCTCGCCGAGAAAGCCCAAGTAGCCAAGCGACAAGCTGCCATCCGGGCATCAAAAGAGCTTGAGCGTTCGAAGGTGCGCCATCCTCTTGCTCTTCTGGTCGTCGTTGACGTTAGCTGACGTATTGACGGCTATGCCTCCCAGGCGCAAGCGGCCCGAAAAGCCAAAGCCGACGCAGATGCGATAGTCAGGGCGAAAGCGGAGCGAGACCTCGCTTGGAAAGCCGAGGCAAAGGCGAAGGAGGAGCGGAAACTTGCTTGGGAAGCCGGCGCGGAGGAGAGAGCGAAGCAAGAACCCGCTGCGGCGAAGGAGAAGGTACGTCTGCATTGCGCGGTCTTGCGAGCGCTCTTATTGTCCACTGACGGACGTTGCGCATGACAGGCGGCACAACAGGCGAAGCGGATGGAGCTTTTTCTTGCGCAGGCTCGGGCCAAGGAGGCCCATCTTGAGAAAGTGCAGGCGGCGATCCGGAGCAAGCAGGCGGCCCTACTGGGGAAAGCGGCGCTCGGACCGACGCCGACTCGCCCAACGCCGACTCGCCCGGCCCGGACTCGGGTTGCCGCTCCCTCCCCCTCGCCACCGCCGTCGCGGTCGACCGTCTTCGCCGACCCGGACGGCTACTACACCCTGCTCGGCTTCTCTGTGCGGACCTTCAAGGCTCTGCCTTCAGACGACGACGTCCGCAATGCCCGGAACAAGCAGCTTCGGATCTGGCACCCCGACGTCAGCAGCGGCGACACCGAGCGCACGCAGCGCATCAACGAGGCGTACGATCGGCTGGCGACGGGTGCGTCGGTCTTTGACCCTTTTTAGACGTCTTCTCGCCATCGGCCTCTGACGACCGACTGTCGACCCCTGTCCCTCCGCAGCGGCTCAGCGACGAGCGTACGGCCGCGGGGGCGCTTAGATGGGCGGATGGATGGTGCTTTTATCGATCGTCGAGTGAGCGAGGGTGAAGGAGGGCTACAGTGGAGGGGAGGGAGGGGTCGAGAGACGGGTGGCGCAAAGCGTTAGCAGGCATACAGTGAGTTGGGCGTTTACGGTCAGGAGGGGGCGAGCGGAGGCGAGAGGTCGTCAGGTGGAGATGCAGGCGCGCATGAGGGTGTTGCCGGCTGGAAGAGGAGAGAGGAGATCGTGAGGAAGACTGTGGGCCGCGAGACGGGAAGGTCTCCGGCCGGAGGACCCAAGAGGGAGGGAGGAGACCGGGAGGGTGGCGCTGGTGGAGAACGAGCGGCGAGACCAAGGTAGAGTAGGAGCGGATGCCGGTAGAGATGTCTAGCGGGAGCAGCTCGGGTGCCGATCAGCGGAGCTTGGCGATCGTGTTGGACGGCATCAGGCCGAGCTGGCGGAGGAGATCGTTGCCGCTCTGGGAAGATCGGATCGAGACAATGTGGTTGCGACAGGCGTCCTTGAGCCGGTTCTTGTCGGTGACCGAGAGCATCGTCCAGAGGAACGAGATGTGGCCGCTAGCGAACGAGAAGGGGCGGTCAGTCTCTGCAAAGCCGGGCACGCGCAGAGAGTAGAGGGGGATAGACGCACGGGCCGACGACCGCTCCGGCGACCTCGACGATCTGGGGCGACTGGCCCTCGCGCCGGACGCTGCAGAGCGTGTCGACGTACATCTCGACGCCCGGCCGGCCGAGCTCGAGGAGGGCCGTCCGGAGGAACGAGATGCCGTGGTGGCCGACGGCGACCGGCGCCGGCGACTCGAGCAGGGCCATGAGGATCGTCGGCCGGAGGTTGCCGGTCGGGTTCGACAGCAGCTTCGAGATGAGGAAGCTGCGCAGTGGCAAGGGAATGCTCTAGCGTCAGTGACGGACGTGAGCTAGAAGAGCGGGCGGCGCGAGAGAAGGGACGCACTGGCCCCAGCCGCCGTTGGCGATGCGGGCGATGTTCTGGATGATCTCGACGAGGACGGGCTCCTGTCGACGCAGAAGTTCTGGATCAGCGCTCGCTTGGACCAGCAATTGGCCTCAAACGGTGAGGGGAGGAGGAGGGGTGGGGGAGGGGGGGGGGGGGGAAAGCAGACGCACAATGAACGCCAAC
>Ga0308160_10002249_pt1 | contig 24009 bp, 20 predicted proteins | sample PhyFR1_FD_201036 | JGI IMG/M metagenome (GOLD analysis project Ga0308160, IMG submission 201036) | Phyllosphere microbial communities from UC Gill Tract Community Farm, Albany, California, United States - DLSLF.R1 | ecosystem: Host-associated > Plants > Phyllosphere > Unclassified | place: USA... | reverse complement strand
TCCGCAACGTCAGCCGCGCGGTGGAGCAGCACGCCGAGGAACTGGCCATCCTGGAATCCGCCACCACGGGAAAGCCCATCCGGGACGCCCGCGTGGAGGCCGCCAAGGTGGCGGAAATGTTCGGCTATTACGCCGGCTGGGCGGACAAGCTCACCGGCCAGACCATCCCCGTCCCGGGCAACTGGCACACGTACACCGAGCGCGTGCCGTGGGGCGTGGTGGTGGCCATCACCCCCTGGAACGCACCCATGTTCACGGCCGGCTGGAACTCCGCCGCGCCCCTGGCCGCGGGCAACGCCGTGATCATCAAGCCCAGCGAGTTCACCCCGGCGTCGTCCGTCCGGCTGGCCCAGATCGCCCACGAGGCAGGCCTTCCGGAGGGCGTCTTCAACGTGGCCGCCGGCCTCGGGCAGACCGTGGGCGCAGCCCTCACCACGGACCGTCGCGTGGGCAAGGTCAGCTTCATCGGTTCCGTCCCCACGGGCCGCAGGGTTGCAGTGGCCGCAGCGCAGGCGGGCATCCCGGCGCTGCTGGAACTCGGCGGCAAGAGCGCCAACATCGTGTTCGCCGACGCCGACCTGGAGCGGGCCGCGGACGGCGCCATTTCCGCCATCTTCTCCGGCGCAGGCCAGTCCTGCGTGGCCGGGTCCCGGCTCCTGGTGGAACGCAGCGTGCACGCCCGGTTCGTGGAAATGGTGGCGGCGAAGGCCGCGTTGCTCCGCGTGGGCGATCCCCTCAGCGAAGACACGGAGGTGGGCCCCATCATCACGCCGCAGCAGTTCGCCACGGTCAGCCGCCTGATCGAGGCGGGAATGGACGACGGCGGCCGTCGCCTCACGCAGGCAACGTTGCCGGAGTCGTTGAGCGGCTCGGCGCTCAAGGGCGGCCACTGGGTGATGCCCACGCTCCTGGACGGCGTCACCCCGGGTAACCGGCTGGAAACCACTGAGGTCTTCGGCCCGGTGGTGGGCGCCGATGCGTTCGATACCGAAGCCGAGGCCATCGCCCGCGCCAACAACACCAACTTCGGCCTGGCCGGCGCGGTGTGGACCTCGGACGTGTCCCGCGCCCACCACGTGGCCCGTGAGGTCAAGGCCGGCACGTTCTGGATCAACGCCTACAAGACCATCCACGTGGCGGTGCCGTTCGGCGGCTTCGGCGACTCCGGCCACGGCCGTTCCTCGGGCCCGGGCGTGCTGGACGAGTACACGCAGGCCAAGGCCATCTGGGTGCCCACCCGTGCGGCAGGCTCCCCCTTCCCGTCCCTGTCCTACTAGGAGGCCCCATGGAAACCACCCACACAGCCGGCACTGACGCAACCGGCACCGACGCAGGCACCGGCACAACCCCGGCGGCGGGCGCCTTGCGCGCGGCGCTGGCGGACGGCGTCGAACGTTGGAAGCCCAAAGTGGAGGCGCTGGCCCGGAACATTCACGGCTACAAGGAAATCTCCTTCGAGGAAGTCCAGTCAGCGGAGGCCATCAGCGCGCTGCTGGAGGATGGCGGCTTCACCTTGGAGCGCGGCACATCCGGGTTGCCCACGGCCTTCACCGCGAGCGCCGGCAGCGGCGACCTCACCGTCGCGCTGTGCGTGGAGTACGACGCATTGCCCGGCATCGGCCACGCGTGCGGCCACAACCTGATCGCCGGAGCTTCGGTGGCGGCGGCACTGGCACTGCAGCCGTATGTGGACGAACTCGGCATCACGCTCAAGGCCATCGGCACCCCGGCGGAGGAGCACGGCGGCGGCAAGGCGCTGATGCTGGAGCGGGGCGCGTTCGACGGCGTGGGGCTGGCTTTGATGGTCCATCCCGTCCAGGACGGGCTCACCTACAACCCGGCCGGGACCAGCGCCCAGGCCGTGGGCCGGTACAAGGCGACGTTCACCGGCAAGGCGGCCCACGCAGCAGCTGCACCGCACCAGGGCGTGAACGCTGCCGACGCTGCGGTCCTCAGCCAGGTGGCCATCGGACTGCTCCGCCAGCAGATCCCGTCAGACCACCGGATCGCCTGCTTCGTGGCCGAGGCCGGGCACGTCACCAACATCATCCCGGAGAAGGCCGTGGTGGAGTTCGAGTGCCGTGCGTTCACCCTGCCGGAGTTCCGCGCCCTGCTGGAACGCGTCCGCCGCTGCTTCGAGGGCGCCGCGATCGCCACCGGAACCACGCTGGAGTATGAGGACACCGAGCCTCTGTATGAACCGCTGCTCCAGGATGACGACCTCGCAGCGCATTGGACCTCGGCGATGGACGCGTTCGGCAAGGACACGTCCCGGTCTTCGGGCCTCAGCGGCGGGTCCACGGACATGGGGAACATTTCCCAGGTCATCCCGTCCCTGCACCCGTGGCTGAGCATTCCCGGTGCGGACGTCCCCATCCATTCGCATGCGTTCGCCGCCCTGGCGGACACTCCCCCGGCATACGGGGTGATGTTCGAGGCGGGCACCGCTCTGGCCTGGACCGTCGCCGCCACTGCCTCAACCCCCACCCAACGCGAACGCTTCACCCAGGCGGCGTACCGCCGTCGTACTTCCCCCCAGGAAGCTGTCACCCAGGAAGGCGCATCATGAGCACTGCCAAAACAGCCCGGACGGACACTGCCGGCACCAGGCTGACCATCCCCATCGCCGCCCTGGCGTTCGTCATCGCCCTGACCGTCCAGTTCATTGGGCAGGCCAAGATCGATCTTGGAATCGGCGCCATCATCATCTTCCCCATGGTGTGGGGCCTGATCCTCGGCCTGCTGGTCTCGGTCCAGAAGTTCAAGCCGCTGGGCATCGACCTGCAGCGGGTGGCCGCGGCCCTGGTGGGCGTGGCGGTGCTGCTGCTGGTGGCGCGGCTGGCGTTCAACATCGGCCCCAGCCTGCCCACCCTGCTGAAGGCGGGCCCCGCGCTGCTGCTGCAGGAAGTGGGCCACCTGCTGGGCACCATCGTGCTGGCGCTGCCCCTGGCCGTGCTGCTGCGCATGGGCAAAGCCACCGTGGGTGCCACGTTCTCGCTGGACCGCGAACCGTCCTTCGCCATGGTGTCCGAGAAGTACGGGCCGGACTCGGACCAGTACCGCGGCGTGCTGGCCATGTACGTGTTCGGGACGCTGTTCGGCGCCGTGTTCATTACGCTGCTGACCTCGCTGGTGGCCAACTGGAAGATCTTCGATCCGCTGGCCCTCGCCATGGGCGCCGGCGTGGGCTCGGGTTCCATGATGGCTGCCTCGGTGGCGAGCATCACCGCCGCCTACCCGGGCGACCAGGAAGCAGTGCTGGGCATGGCCGCCGTTTCCAACCTGATCACCACCGTGCTGGGCGTCTACGTGGGCATCTACATTGCGCTGCCGCTGGCGGATAAGTTCTACCGGGCGCTGACCCGCAAGCAGGAAACCCGGCAGGCAGTGGCTGCCGGTGCCGCCGGAACCACGGCCGGGCCCAGCGCCGCAGACCTTGAGCGTGAGGCAGCACAGGCCGAGGAAAACCGGCTGTTCCGGGAGCGCGTGGCCGAATCGTCCGCGGCGATCAAGCTGCCGCTGTGGCTTTCGCTGTCCGTGCTGACGGTCCTCGGCATCGGCACGGCGTCGGTGGCGGCCAAGGGCTTCAGCCTCAGCATTGTGGGCGGCTACGCCGTGATGCTGGCGCTGGTGCTGGTCAGCATCGTTCTGGCGAAGCTGACCCGGAAAATCTCGGCCATCGTGTTCATCACCACCATCGGCGCCTACATCTCCAGCCCGTGGTTCTTCGGGGCCGAGCCGCTCAACGCCGCCGTGAAGACCGTGGACTTCCTGTCCATCGCCACGGTGATGCTCACGCTGGCCGGCCTGTCCCTCGGCAAGGACATCCCGCTGCTGAAGAACATCGGCTGGAAGATCATCCCGGTGGGCCTGGTGGCCATCACGGCCTCCTTCCTCCTCTCCACGGTGATCGCCGAGTTCGCCCTGGGGCTCTGGCACTGACACCTGCACGGCCCTAGCGGCACCCAACAGAAGCGGACGACGGCGGGTACATCCCGGCGTCGTCCGCTTCCGTTTCATTGGCACGTCCGGAAAGCTGCGGGCGCCGGGGACGTTCGGCCCTACGCCCGCGGGGAAGGGCTTGGCAGAGTGGATTCGACAGGCACGCCATCCCGAGGAGGCCAGCGATGAGCAGGATCTACATTCCCTACGGAACCACCGAGGGGCAGACGGCAAAGATCGCCGAGTTCATCGCGGACGTGTTCCAGGCACACGGCCATGACGCCACAGCGGCGGACATCAAGGACGCCGGCGATGCCATCCCCGACGGGTACGACGCTGTCCTGGTGGGTGCCTCCGTACACGTGGGCAAGCACGAGAAGTACGTTGGGGAGTTCGTCCGGAAGAACCGCGAAACCCTGGAGCGGCTGCCCTCCGCGCTGTTCTCGGTGAGCATGGCGGCGCACGGCGACACCGAAAGTGCCGAGGGCTACGTGGGCAAATTCGAGGACGAAACCGGGTGGCGGCCTGCGCAGGTGGGGCTGTTCAGCGGTGCCATCCCCTACACCCACTACGGGTTCGTGAAACGCCTCATCATGAAGCGGATCGCCAGCAGCCAGGGTTCAACGGACACGGACACGTCCCGCGATTACGTCTACACGGAGTGGGACGGCGTGAAGCATTTCGCGGAGGATTTCCTTGCGCGGCTCCAGCAGGCGGCCTGACGTTCCGGGCGCGGTCCGATTCCACATCACAGACGGACGGACGACGGCGTGAGGTTGCCGCCGTCGCCCGACTTCCTGCCGTGGTGTTCGTGCCATCGGGCGAACCTCCGTGATCCCTCTACCGTGCTGCGGGCTCCGCCGGCTGGTCCTTCGGCGCGCGCGGCGTTGCCTGTTTTGCCTTGGGGCGGCGCTTCCGCCTCCGCCGGCGTTGGCCGGGGATGACGAACGGCGGCCGGGGAGCGCCGAGCTTCGGCCCGATCCAGTGCCGCCCGCCGATCAGGATCCCGGCGAGGGTGCCGAAGGCCCACGCGTGGGGGATCCCGATCTGGCCGACGGCACCACCTACGAAGCCCAGCGCGATGTAGACCACCGGAATAGCCAGCAGCAGTCCGTTCCTGATACCCAGGGGCGGCGGGAACCGGAAAAGCGCCCACCCCGCCAACATGGCTGTGGCCAGAACGGCGGCGCTGCCCGCTGTCGGTGAGAGCAGCAGCAGTTGCCACGCTCCTACCGCCAAGAGCACCAGCGCGCAGGCCGCGTTGATGAGCGCGAGCCGCCATCCGCCGTCGTACGTGCCGTCATCCCTGAGGACGCGCTTGCGGGACTGCCGGAACTCCGCACCCGCCGCCCGCCCGGACCAGAGGTGCCCGCCGACGATGCCGCCCACCAGGAACCCGACAAACCACGGTGCCGACGCCGGGACGGCCAGCCGGTCCGCCACATCGATGGAAATCAGGGTGAAGTAGTTCAGCAGGAGGGTCCACTGCATCACCACGAAAGCCCTGACAGATTGCGAGACCACGCGGTACATGACGAACGCGTACACCGCGCCCACCGAGAGGAACGGCAGGGTTTGCAGAATCCTGCCTCCGGCCAGCCACGCGAACACTCCGAGCACCACAGCGATCAGGGTGCCGTAGAAAATCCGCCCGGCCCACACGTCGTTCTTCAACAAGTCCTTAACCCCCACAGGTCCAAGGGTAGGGGAACCTACAGGTAGTCGCCGGCCCGTTCGCGGGCGATCTCCAGCAGTGTGGTCTGGAAGGCCACTTCGGCCGGGGCGTAGACCTTGTCCTGCCGCTGGGCGAGCAGGACGCGGCGCAGCGGCGCTTCGTCGCCAAGGCTGAGCACCCGGACGTCGGGGTGTTGAAGCGCGACGGCGGTTTTGGGCACCATGGCCACGCCCATACCCACGCTCACCATGGCCTGGGCTTCCTGGTAGTCGTTGGCGAGGAACCCGATGGCCGGTTCGAACCCGGCGTCGTGGGCGGAGCGTTGCAGGACCTCCACCACCGGGTGCGCCTCCGCGCGGACAATCCAGGACTCGTTGCGCAGGTCCTCCATGCTCACCTGTTCCTTCCCGGCCAGCGGGTGGCTGGCCGCCACCAGGATGACGGTGCTCTCGCGGAACACCTCGGTGACGCGGATGGAATCGTTCTGGAACCTGTTCCACGGGTAATCCCACAGCAGGCAGAGGCCCGTCACCCCGGACTGCAGGTCTGCCACGAGCTCGTCGAAGCGGGCGCTGCGCAGCGACAGGCTGATGGCCGGGTACCGCTTCTTGAAGGCGCGGATGACGATGGGCAGGAAGGACCCCGCCAGCGTGGGGAACGTGCCCACCGTCAGGGCGCCGCGCTTGAGGCCGGCGATCTGGTCCAGGTCTGACTGGGCTGCCTTCATCTGGCGCAGGATCTGGCGTGCGTGCCCGGCCAGCACCTGGCCCGCCTCGGTGGGCACCACCCCGCGGGAGCGGCGGGTCAGGAGCGGCTGCCCCACTTCCTGCTCCAGCTTGCGCAATTGTTGGGACACCGCGGACGGCGAATACATCATCAGGTCCGCCGCAGCGGTGATGGAACCCTGCTCCACCACCTCCAGCAGCACCGCCAGGCGTCGCACATCGAAAAGTTGCGCCTCGTCATCGTGAAGCATTGCTTTACCCCTGGACGTAATTGGTTAAAACGGTTCATGCGGACCGGTATCCCTGCGGTAGCAACGGCGCAAGCTGCGCCGTATGTGGCCAATAGCCAGCGAAAAGAGTCAGCAACCACAGTGATTGAAGCAATGCTACATCCCCCTTCAATTATTGAACATTGTCTTAATTTGTGATCCGGATCAATCTTTTATCGGGGCCCCTCGCAGTAACCGAGGCAATGAGGAGATGTGAAAGACCAATGAAGATCGAAGCAGAGTGGATGCGCGGAGGCACCAGCAAGTGCTGGGTGTTTGAAGCCGGCCATCTGGGCGAAGGCACCAGCCTGGACGCGCTGCTCCCCCGCGTATTCGGCAGCCCGGACTCGCGGCAGATCGACGGCGTTGGCGGGGCAACCTCCACCACCAGCAAGGCCATGATCCTGCACCGTCCCGACGACGAGGGCATCGACGTCGACTTCACCTTCGCCCAGGTTGGCATTGAGGAAGCCGCCGTGGACTGGGGCAGCAACTGCGGAAACTGTTCCGCCGTGGTTGGCCTCTACGCCATCGAAAAGGGCTGGGTGGTTCCCGGCGGCGACGTCACCAGGATTGTCACCCGCAACACCAACACCGGCCAGGTCATCGTCCAGCGGGTAGCCACCCCCGCCGGCGCCCTGCCCATCGTCCCCGACGCGCAGATGCCGGGCGTCCCGTTCCCCGGCTACCGCGTGGGGCTCGGCTTCCAGGATCCTGCCGGGAAAACCACCGGTGCGCTGCTGCCCACCGGATCGGCCACGGACACCATCACCGCCGGCGGAACCCGGTGGACGGTATCCATGGTGGACGCCGGCGCCCCCGTGGTGATCGTCCGCGCCGAGGACCTCGGCCTGGACCCCGCCCGCTACGAAAGTTGGCTGCCCGGCGTCGAACTCCAGCTCGACACCCTGGACCAGATCCGCCGCCAGGCCGCCGTCCGCATGGGCCTGGCCGCCACCACCGCCAGCGCGGCGCGGGCCATCCCGAAGCTCGCTGTCGCCGCAGCCCCCGCTCCGGCGGGTTCGTCTCCGGCAGAAGCGCAAGCCAGCGACCTCAACGTCATGATGCTCTCGATGGGCCGGCCCCACCCGGCGCTGGCCATCACCGGCAGCATCGCGCTGACCCTGGCAGCCCGCACACCGGGCACCGTCCTGCACCAGATGACAGGCGGCACCCAAGGTGCCGCACTGAAGCTGCGGACCCCCGCCGGGGTCCTCGAAACCTGGACCGAAGAGAACGCCGGCGGAGTGCTCGTCGGCGTCGACCGCACGGCCCGGACCATTGCCACCACCGTTATCCACCTCCCCGAGGCCCTCGGCAACGCTGCCGAGGAAGCCCTCGCGGGAGCCACTCGATGAGGAGTAACCGCCATGACTAACACCGTGCAGCAGCCCACCAGCACCGTTGAGGAAACCCGGGACCAGCAGTCACCGGACCAGAGGTCACCGCGTCCCAACCGCCGCCGCCGTATCCTGCTGATGGCGGTGGTGGGCATCACCCTCCTGGGCGCGCTTGCCCTGTTCCTGGCGGGAGGCGTCTTCAACCAGGCGCCAACCGCAGGATCGGAGCCGAGCATGACCGCAGTGCAGATCATCCCGCTGATCATCCTGGTGGTGATGTTCGTCGTCGCCACCAAGTGGCCGCTCAACATCGGCGTGATGGGGCTGGTAGCGTCCTTCGGCGTCGGCTATTTCATGCTGGGCATGACCGACAAGGAGATCCTGGCGGACTTCCCGGCCAACATCGTCATCACCATCATCGGCGTCACCTACTTCTTCAGCATGGCGCAGCGCAACGGCACCATCGACATCATTGTCCAGTCCTGCGTCCGCATGGTCCGGGGCAAGACGCTCCTGCTCCCCTGGGTGTTCTTCCTGATGGCCGCAGCACTGACCTCGCTGGGCACCTTCTCCCCCGCCGCCGTCGCGCTTCTTGCACCCGCTGCCATCGGCCTGGCCTATGAGTCCCGCATCCACCCGGTAGTGATGGGCGCGTTCCTCATCAACGGCGCCCACGCCGGCGGCTTCTCCCCGCTCTCCGTGGCCGGCGTGCTGGTGCACGACATCGCGGTGAAGAACGGCTTCCCCATCTCACAGGGCGCACTGTTCACCGCCAGCTTCGCGATCAACCTGATCCTCTCCGTACTGACCGTGGTGCTGTTCGCCCTGCTGGGCAAGCTGCGCGAAGGCGACGGCCAGCACGCCGACCTCGAAACAGGCAGCACCGGCCGCCCGCACGGCCAGCAGATCCTGACCCTGGTACTGATCGTCGCCATGCTGGTCTGCGCACTGGGCTTCCACATGCCCATCGGCTTCGTGGCCCTCTCCGCAGGCCTCCTGCTGGCCTTCGTCAACATCAAGGAACACCAGACCTTCATCGGCGGCATCTCCTGGTCCACCGTCCTGCTGGTGGCCGGCATGATCACCTACGTATCCCTGCTGCAGCACGTCGGCGTCATCGACACCCTCGCCGAGCAGGCCCTCGCCCTGGGCGCACCGCTGCTGGTGGCACTCGTGCTCTGCTACGTGATCGGCGTCGGCTCGGCCTTCGCATCGTCGACGGCGCTGCTCACCGCATTCATCCCGCTGGCCGGGCCGCTGCTGGCCACCAGCTCGCTGAGCGCCTCCGGCACCGTGGCGGCCCTGGCCATCGCGGCCACCGTTGTGGACGTCTCCCCGTTCTCCACCGACGGCGCCCTGGTGGTGGCCAACGCCCGTGGGAACGACCGCCAGCGCGTGTACAAGCAGCTGATGATGTACGCCGGCGGCGTGGTGCTGGTTGCCCCGGCACTGGCCTGGGTCCTGCTGGTTCCCACCGGCATCATGTAAGCCCGGATGCCGCTCCCGCACTCCCTTCGCAACAGGAACCCCGAAAGTCGGGCGCAGGAGCGCGCATCCGTCAGTCAAAAGGCAGGACCCTCCAGGGGTCCTGCCTTTTGGCATGTGCGGCCGACGCGCACCGCAGCCCGTAACCGGCGCTGCTTCCCGGCTGCGGCCTGCTGCCGCTCCGGCTAGGATCGCGGCATGGGGTCAGCGGAGGAGTTGTTCGAGGGAAAGCCAACACGATTGCCGGAGCCCATGGCGCGCGGCAGTGCAACCTACCGGCTGGCGTCGGACCCGGCTCCCCCTGTCCGGCACCTTGGCGGCTACGAGCGGTTTGTTGAGTTCTGCACGGGCCAGGGCGTCGAGGCCGGAGAGCTTGCCGCGGATCCCACCAAGCTCTTTCGGTTCCTGCGCAACGTCGGCCAGGACATTGCGGACGACGCAGCCCTCAAGCATGCGGCGGGCGTGTTTGCGGGAAACGCTCTCGCACGGGCCAGGCCGGATGCGGAATGGACAGCGTACGAGGGCGCGCCCGCCTTGGTGGGGACCGAGGACCTGCGATTCGACGTTGACCGCCTGCTCCAAGCCCTGCGCGAAGTGGACGAGGCAACGCTCCAAGGGTTCATCGCCAAGGTGTCCGAGTGGTCCGGGGACCAGCCCGATCCGCCGATGAAGCAGCCCCAGCCGGCATCCCTGCCCGAGGCCCGCGCTTATGTCCGGCCCGCACTCCCGGAGCATACGTTCTACGCGGAAGACGGCACTGCCATCCCCTACGGCCGGAGGTGGGGCGATGGACCGCCTGACCCGGATTCGTACAGTGTGGACCGCCACACCGAGAGGTTCGCGGGGCTGCACCTGGTGGCCCGCGCCCTCATCGATCACCTGGTGGCCGTGTACGACGTGGAGGTCCGCGAGGACAACGCGGTGGCTGCCGACCTGCTGGTGGACGTCAGGGACGTGGTGGCCCCCATCAAAGTCACGCCGCGGGCTTCCGGCGCAGCCCCGCTGACATTTGTGCTGACCGGCTACCCGGGAGTTGTGGTCCACGCCGGGATGCTGCACAGCTTCCCTTTTCCCGTGTGTGGCTGCGATGCGTGCGACGAGACCGCCCTGACCGAGGCCGACAGACTGGAGCGGCTGGTTCTCAGCGTGGCAGCCGGCGGATATGCCGAACGCTACCCGGTGGGACGCCGGCGGTGGCGGGAATATGCACTGACAGCGTTCGACGGATCCGGCGCCGAAAGCGGCAAAGGCGAGCCCGGCCCCATCGACGAAGCCATACTCCACAAGGCGGAAATCCGGCTCAGGGACGTACAGGGCGGCTGGGCTCCCTGGCCGTTGCGGCAGCGCTGAGGACCGGGGCAAGGCACTGACGGAAGCGTACGACGGCGGGCGCCCACCCGGCGTCGTACGCTTCCGTTCTGGTGCGCGGGGCCGCAGCCCGCAAACGGCGCACCGCTACACTGGCGGATACCAGCCATCACAGGGGGAAGTGCAGTGCTGAACAATTTTCGCGAGGCAGCGGAGGCCAGGCGGGCAACACGGGGCCGCCGAATGTACGGCTACATCTCCGCGGCCATCATTGTCGTTTTGATCCTGGCAGTCATTTTCTGGAGCCTGCCTCTGTGGCTGTTCATCGTCATCGTGGTGGCCGGGATCGCACTCGACATCATCCTGCTCCGCAAATGGGTCAACGAGGACCTTCTCAGCAAGTCCAGAGCCGGGCAGTAGCGCCAGGGTCTTGCTGACCGGGAAGCACCCGGCCCGGAACGCAGCGTCACACAACGTGACGGCACCTGTATCCGGCCGGGCAACGCCCTACCCTTGACAGGTGACTTTGACTACGATGCGCACCGCCGCCGCGAGCTCCCTCGCCGCCGCCGGTCTCCTGTTGACCCTTGCCGCCTGTTCCACGCCGGCCGCCACCCAGCCCTCCTCTTCCGCCCCCGCCTCCTCCGCGAGCGCATCCGCCAGCGCCGATGCCGGCCCCTGCACCGGTGTGAAGGTCATTGTCGATTCCGGTTCGCTGGACCAGGCCGCCGCGGACACCTCCGTCTGCGTGGACGCGGACGGACCCACCCTGGCCTCGGACGTGCTGGGCAAAGCTGACGTGAAGATCGAAGGCACCGCCAAGTACCCCACGAGCTTCGCCTGCCGCGTCAACGGTGTGCCCGCTGCGGACTTCGACATCAAGCACAAGGGCGGAACTGTCCGCGAAGCGTGCGATGACAAAAACACCGTCTCCTACTGGGCCCTTTGGGTGAAGCCCGCCGCAGGCACGTGGGGCTACGCGCAGGAAGGCTTGGACAGCCTCAAGCTCAACCCGGGCGAAAGCCTTGAACTGCTCTACACGGTGGACAACGAACCGGCGGCCCCCGCGGCATGACCTTCCGACCCGCGCCGTTACGCGCAGCGGCGGTTCTCGCCGTTGTGTTTATCGCGGCGCGGGTCATCTACCGCGTTCTCTTCAACGGGGCGGGCCTCGGTGCGCCGCTCCTGCTGGACCTGCCCCCGCTGCGGCTGCCGGCCCCTTATGCCCATGTGGTCCTCCTCGGCCCGGTCTCGGCGCCGGGGGTGTGGGCGGCAGTCGTTTCAGCCCTCCCCATTGCCGCGACCATCCTCGCGTTCGGCCTGCTGAACGCCTGGGTGGACGTGGCCCGCGGCTTCGTCCACCTGGCCCGCCGCGGCCCCCTGCAGGGCATTGCCCGCATGCTGGTGGTGGCGTGGTCCGCGCTCCCTGCGCTTGCCGATGCCGTCACTTCCGTCCGCCTCGCATTCAGGTTGCGGGGCGAACGGTTCGGTCCGCGCGCCCTGGTGCCGATCCTGGAGCGGACCCTGGAACACGCCGGCCGGGTCGCCGCCGCCCTCGAGCTGCGCGGCTTCGGCAGCCGGGGTACGCCCGGTTCCCTTGACGACGACGGCGGCCCGCTTCAGGTGCGCGGCGCCCGGTTCCGTATTGGCGGGACGCAGCTGCGCGTCGCCGAATTCACGCCGTCGTCCGGGACGGTGTCGGTGATGACCGGGCCTACCGGTTCCGGCAAGTCCACCATCCTGCGGGGCATCGCCGGGCTGCTGTCACATGTTGACGGCGGTGAGGTGGGCGGGACGGTGCGCGTGGGCGGGTTGGACCGGGTGTCGACGCCGCCGCGGGAGACCGCCGGGGTGGTTGGGGTTGTCCTGCAGAACCCCCGGGCCGCGTTCGCCACCACCCGGGTCCGTGACGAGATCGCCCTGGCCCTGGACCTCCGCGGTGTGGCAGCGGCCGATTCCAAGGCCCGCGTGCAGGAAGTGGCGGACCGCATCGGCGTTTCGGCATTGCTGGACCGGACCATCAGCACGCTCTCCGCGGGCGAGGCAACGCTGGTGGCCATCGCCGCCGCGGTGGTGGAACAGCCGGCGCTGCTCCTGGTGGACGAGCCCCTGGCCGACCTCGACACCACAGCACGCGCCCGCGTCATTGCCGTGCTCCACGCTCTCGCCCGCGACGCCGGTGTCTGCGTCATCGTGGCGGAGCACCGGGCGGAAGCGCTGGTCCCCGTTGCCGATTCGTGGTGGACCATCCGCGACGGCGCACTGGTGCCAAGGGTGGCTCCGGCTGCTGCTGCGCCCGCCCCCGTCATGGCCGCCGTCGTTCCCAGCCCGGCGGCCGCGGCCGTACTGGCCGCGAAGAACCTCGCCGTGCACCGCGACGGCAAGCCGCTGGTGCAGGACGCATCCATGACCCTGCACCGCGGCGAAGTGGTGGCGCTGGTGGGGCCAAACGGCGCCGGGAAGTCCTCCGTCCTGGTGGCGCTGGCGCTCAGCGAAGTCAAAGGCGCCCGGGGCAAGGCCTGCAAGGGAACAATCCGGAGGGGAACAGCCGACGGCGGCAGGGTGGCCCTGGTGCCGGACGCCTCGGACGACCTCTTCACCAGGGACACCGTGGCCGGCGAACTCAAGGCCGCCGAGCGGCGCCTGGCCCGCCGGAAGAACACGGCACCGCTGCCGCCTGGCTACGCCGCTGAGCATCTCGCCCGGTTGCGCGGGAATGGCGGCATGCCGATCGGGCACGAGCATCCCCGGGACCTCTCCGCCGGTGAACGCAGGATCCTCGCCATCGCGCTGCAGACCCTTGACCGGCCCCAGGTCCTCCTCATCGACGAGCCCACCCGCGGGCTCGACCCGGCAGCCCGTTCTGCAGTGGCGGCGGCGTTGCGTGCTGCGGCCGACGACGGCGCATCAGTCCTGATTGCCACCCACGATCACTCCTTCGCCCACGGCCTCGGCGCCCGCATCCTGCCGATGCGTGACGGCGTGGTGCCCGCGGTTGCGTTGGCGCCCGCGGAATCCGCGGCTCCTGTCCCTGCCACCGCGGCCCAGCCGCTCACAGTTCCCCGTTTCCTCGACAGGCTGCCGGACGTCCCGGCCCGGCAGAAGTCGCACCGCCTCCGGATGCCGCGGCCTGTTGAGCTCGCCGTCCTCGCAGCCGCGAACCTGCTGGCGCTCGGTGCTTTCTGCTGGCCCCTGCTGGCCGCGGCCCTCCCGGCGGATGCCGCCGCAGCCCTCCCCTACGCGGCGCTGGCCATCGCACCCGTGGCGGCTGTCGCCGTCGTGGTTCTGCTGGACGGATCGGTGCGCTCGGCGCATACCGTGGCATTGCTCGGTGTCCTCGCAGCGGTGGGCTCGGCGGTGCGGGTGGCGAGCACCGGCGTCGGGGGCGTGGAAGCGGTGTTCATCCTGCTGGTCCTGGCCGGCCGGGCGTTCGGGGCCCGGTTCGGACTCCTCCTTGGTGCCGCGACCATCGCGTTGTCGAGTGCGCTGTGGGGCGGGATCGGGCCGTGGACGCCGTTCCAGGTTTTCGCGTGTGCGTGGGTGGGCGCCGGGGCGGGGCTGCTCCCCAGGAAGGTGCGCGGGAAGGCCGAACTGTGGATGCTGTGCGGGTACGGGATTATGGCGTCGTACCTGTTCGGGCTGCTGACCAACCTGTGGTTCTGGCCCTTCGCCGTGGGTGCCGGCACCGGCATCTCGTACGTGCCGGGGGCGCCGCTGGGCACCAACCTGAGCAGCTTCCTGCTGTACTCGCTCCTGACCTCGACGGCGGGGTGGGACACCCTGCGGGCCGTAACCACCGTCGTCGGGATCGTCGTGGTGGGCCGGGCGATCCTCGCTGCTCTGCGCCGGGTGAAGCCGGTATACAACAACGGCGGGCAGGCCACCAAGGCCCCACCCGCCGTCGTACCTGACCTGGAAAAGGTCAGGCGTGAGTTTTCCGTTTCAGCCAGCCCCATACGGCCGTGGCGACGAACAGGACCAGGCCGATGATGGCCAGCCACAGCAGTCCCTTCACCACGAATCCGAGGACGGAGAGGACAAGCCAGATGATAAGCAATGTGATGATAATTCCCATACGGGAAGCTTAGGCCCTCTGAGCTGCGGAAACGGGCACCAACTCACACCTTGAAGTACTTGGCCTCCGGGTGGTTGGACCGCGTCAGTACGTAATGGGTTGGATCGAACCAGCCCTGAAGGTCATAGTGGGAGGATCCTTAGGATTCGTTGTTTCCCGTGGACAGTCTGGGATTGGACGCCGCCCGACGAAGGGTCAGTGAGAATGTGATCGAAGCAGCTGCTGCGGTAATCGCCCGGAACAACGTGACCATATCCGGGCGGGATGATGGGCCCGTGATGATGTTTGCCCACGGTTTTGGCTGCGATCAGGCGATGTGGCGGAAGCTACTGCCCTATTTCGCTGATGATTACCGGCTGGTGCTTTTCGACCATGTGGGTGCAGGACACTCGGATATCAGCGCCTATGACTGGGAGAAGTACGGGTCCCTCAGCGGGTACGCGTCGGACCTGCTGGAGATCTGCGCCGCCCTTGAGCTGGAGGACGTCATCCTGGTGGGCCACAGTGTCAGCACGATGATCGCCGTGTCCGCCGCCGTGCAGGACCCCAACCGTTTCTCCCACTTGGTCCTGCTTGCTCCTTCACCCCGTCATACGGATGACCCGTACGACGGTTACGTGGGCGGGTTCTCGCGGGAAGACATCGAGGGCCTGCTGGCATCACTGGACAGCAACTATTTCGCCTGGGCCGCAGCCTTGGCGCCCATGGTCATGGGCAACCCGCAGGAGCCGGAATTAGCGGAGGACCTGAGGGCCAGTTTCTGCCGGACAGATCCGACCATCGCACGGCATTTCGCCGGGGTAACCTTTTTCTCCGATACCCGGCCTGAACTGAGAAAGGTGCGCACCAGCTGCCTGATTCTGCAGTGCTCCGACGATCGGCTTGCCCCGCCGGAGGTGGGCGCCTACCTGCACAAGAATCTGGAACACAGCACCCTGGTGCAGCTTCAGGCCACCGGGCACTGCCCCCACCTCAGCGCTCCGGAGGAAACGGCCCGGGCGATTCTGCAGTACCTCGACACCCGCTCGTGACAGGCGAGCTGCAGGACCCGGGTTCAGGCCAGTTTGGTTACCTGGTAGGTGTGGCCGGCGGCACGGAGCCGCTGTATGAGCACGTTGCCGAGTGCAGTGGCCGGTGTCAGCGACCCTTTAGCGGCGGGCAGCCTGTCACCGTCGAGGGCAAGAGCAAGTGCACTCTCTCCTGCCATGACGGCGGTGGCGGCATAGCCGGGATCACCGGGGCCAGCAGCAATGGCCTGGTAGCGCTGGCCGGACTCGGTCCGGGCGGTCACCTGCGAGTGGAACCAGCCCGCGCGCTGCGTGCCGGTGCTCGGGCCCGCACCTGGTGCCGGAAGAAAGCGGTCGAGCACTTTCCGGCTGGGTGGGAACGCCATCGCGCCCATGAATGACCGGAGCCCGAGTGCCATTGCCCTGGCGGTGACCGCTCCTGCCGGTCCGGGTGCCACCCCCATCACCTCGCCGTACTGAAGGGAGCGGCCGTAGGCCCAGTCCTGCAGTGCGTTGCTGCGGCGCACTATCCGGGTGTTGAACGGGGCCATGATGAAAGGCGCAGTCCAGGTGCCGTCATCGGAACGGTGCACGGGACCGGCGTCAGGCGGCTGTGGTGTCGTGGGCTCCCGTGTACGGTCGGGGCTCAGGGCGTAGGGGTCCGCAACCAGTGACCTAAGGGCGCTGTTTGATCGCATTGCGTCGAGCTGCCCGCGCATCGATTCGAGCGTGCCTCCGCTGATGCCGGCCTTGGCCGTCGCAACGAGCTGGACCTCGGCTAAACCGCCAGCGGCATCGGCTTCTGCCGCCTGATGAAGCAGCAGCACGGCGAGGTCGGACGGCACGGAGTCGTAGCCGCAGGAGTGCACGATCCGGGCCCCGTTCATCTTGGCCAGATCGTCGTAGCGGTCGATCGCCTCCCGGATGAAGGACACCTCACCGGCAAGGTCGGCGTAGTGGGTGCCGGCCCGGGCGCAAGCCTCGACGACGGGCAGTCCGTGTTTCGCGTATGGACCGACGGTGGTGAAGAGCACGCGTGTGGTCGCAGCCATGGCGGCGATTGAGTCCGCGTCCGCGGAGTCGGCTTCGATGAGGGCCCATCCGTGCGCCGCGGCCGGCAACTGCGACCGAACCGCCTCGAGCCTGGACGTGGACCGGCCCGCGAGTCCGACCCTCATACCGGCCGGTGCATGCTCGGCGATGTAGGCGGCGATCAGTCCGCCAACGAAACCCGTCGCTCCGTAGAGAACGAGGTCATGTTCCCGAGATGAGGTGTCCATGACTGCAGCCTCTCACAGCGGCGTTGCTCTTACACCAGCGAAACCGTCGTGACGAGCCCTCGTTGATGGATGTGTTTCAGGCACCTGCGTACTGAGCGGGGGCGTTGGCTTCAACCGCAGCGTTCAGTTCCTCAAGGGTCGGCGGATTTGCTCCGGGGCGCTGCACGGTGATGGCCGCTGCTGCAGCTGCGGTATGCCCAAGCTGCTCCAGGACAGCCGGGGCGAAGCCTTCGGTTCCCCGGGTCAGGAACCCGAGGATCAGGGCTGACATGTAGGAGTCGCCGGCGCCGATGGTGTCTGCGACTGTCGTTTTCACGGCAGGGATGCTGATGGTGGCGGCAGCTGTGGTGAATTGCGATCCTTCGGCACCTTTAGTAATGACCGTCAACCGTGTGCCCAGTCCGAGGATGTGCGCTGCGGTTTCGTCCAGGCTTTTCCGGGGGTACAGCCACTGGGCATCCTCATCGCTGAGCTTGACCACGTCCGTGAAAGCAGCGAGCTCTTCGAAGATGGCTTTCGCTTCCGAGTGACTTCCCAGCAGCGCCGGCCGGATGTTGGGGTCGTAGGTAATCATGCAGTGCCGGTGGGCCCGTTCCAGCAGGGATTTCACTGCGGTGGCACCCGGGCTCAGGAAAGTGGCGATGGATCCGGTGTGGAGGATTTTGGGGAAGTAGGCGGGCGGGGTGGGGGCCAGGTCCCAGGAGATGTCGAACTCGTACGTGGCGGAGCCGTCCGAAGCGAGGGTTGCTGTTGCCGACGGCGTCCGCGTGAGGGATTTCGAACCGGGCAGGAGTGTGACTCCCGCGCTGCGGAGATGGTCTTCGATGGCGGTACCCCGGGCGTCCGGGGCGATGGCCGTGAGCAGACCTGTGGTGACGCCGAGGCGGCCGAGTCCGTAGGCGACGTTCGCCGGCGATCCGCCCGGGTGTTCCACCTGGCCATTTGAGGTTGTGACCACGTCGATCAACGCTTCGCCTACGACAGTAACGTCAAGTGTCGAGTGAATGTCCTGCCGGGCTGTTGTGAGGTAATCCATGGTCTGTCTCTCGTGTGGAGCTTATGGTGTGGGGCTGTTCAAGCGACGTCAGTCCGCGGACCGGTGATCTGGTCCGCGGACTGACGTCGGGGGCAATCAGTTGGTCAGGCGGTGGCTGCGCCGGTCATGATGGCCACTGCATCGGTCATATTGTGGGACTGCGGGGTGATGGTAGCCGCGCATTTGCCGAGCCGCTGGATGTGGATCCGGTCTGCCACGTCGAACACGTGGGGCATGTTGTGGCTGATCAGGATGACGGGCAGGCCGCGGTCCCGGAGGTCCCGGACCAGCTGCAGGACCTGGTTGGATTCGCGCACGCCGAGCGCCGCCGTCGGCTCATCCAGCACGACAACCTTTGAACCGAACGCCGCTGCCCGGGCCACGGCAACGGCCTGGCGCTGCCCGCCGGAGAGGTTCTCCACAGGGACTGTGACGTCCTGGAGCGTGGAGATGCCGAGCCGCGTGAGCTCGTCCTTGGCTTTGCGGCGCATTCCCTTCGTGTCCAGGACGCGGAAGAGCTTGCCCAGCGGACCGGGGACCCGCTCTTCCCGGCCGAGGAACAGGTTCGACGCGACATCGAGTGCCGGCGAGACCGCCAGGTTCTGATAGACGGTTTCGATGCCGTGCACCCTGGCGTCCTGCGGCCGCTTGAAGTGCACCGGCTGGCCTGAGACGAAGAGCTCGCCGGAATCAGGAACTTCTGCTCCCGTGAGGCATTTGATCAGGGTTGATTTGCCTGCCCCGTTGTCGCCGATGACTGCCAGGACTTCGCCCGGATACAGGTCGAGGCTGACACCGTCCAGGCCAACAACGCGGCCGAAGGTCTTGACCAGGTTCCTCGCTGACAGGATGGGTTCGCGGGTCGCGGTGTGGGAGGCTGCTGATTCTGTCATGGTCATGACTTGACCTTTCGGATCCACTGGTCGATGGACACAGCGAGGATGATCAGGACACCGACGGCGAGGGTCTGGTACAGAACGTCCAGGCCTGCGAGGGAGAGTCCGTTGCGGAAGACGCCGACGATCAGGGCGCCGAGGAGTGTTCCCCAGACGGAGCCGCGGCCACCGAAGAGGCTGGTTCCGCCGATGACGACGGCGGTGATGGAGTCGAGGTTCAGGTCCACGCCGGCGTTGGGGCTGGCTGCGTTGGTGCGGCCGATCTGGATCCAGGCGCCGATGGCCAGGACGGCCCCGGCGGCGAGGTAGACACTCATGAGGACTTTGTTCACGGCGATGCCGGCCAGGCGGGCGGCTTCCTTGTCATCGCCCACGGCGTAGACGTGCCGGCCCCAGGCGGTCTTGCCGAGGATGAAGGCGATGGCGATGTAGAGCAGGAGCATCACGACGACGCCGGTGGAGATCCTGACGCCGCCCACCGGGAAGGTGGTTCCGGTCCAGGTCAGCAGGCCCGGCATTGCCGAGCCACGCACTGTAGCTCCGTTGGAGTACAGCAGCGTCAGGGCGATGAAGATGTTCAGGGTACCGAGGGTGACGATGAACGGCGGGAGCCGGAACCTGGTCACCAGGAATCCGTTCACCGCTCCGGCGGCGAGTCCCACCACCAGGCCCGCGAACAGGGCAACTGGCGCGGGAAGTCCGTTGTTGACGGCGAGCTGGGCCACCACCATGGAGGACAGGATCATCACGGCTCCGACGGACAGGTCAATCCCGGCCGTGAGGATGATGAGTGTCTGGGCAATGGCCAGGGTGCCGACGACGGAAACCTGCTGGGTAATCAGCGAGAGGTTTTCAACCCGCAGGAACCTGTCATTGAGCAGGCCGAACACCACCACCGCGATGAGAAGTACGAGGGCCGGGCTAAGGGCGGGGTAGCGGTGGAGGATGTTGCGTATCCGGCTGAGCGGGGTCTGGCGGTCAAGGAATTCCTCCGCCAGGTCGGCATGCCCGGCGCTGGGCGGGCCGGCGGTCTGTTGCTGGGTCACGATGGGTCCTGATCTTCGATGATGGTTTGCTGACGCGTAGCTGACGCGGAAGTGGTGCACCGGGGAGGCCGGAGCGGAGCGCGGCCTCCCCGGGCGCATGGCTGCAGGGTTCTACTTACCCCAGCAGATCTCGGACGCTTCGGTGGTGGTGATGCTCTTGATGCCGTCGGCCGGCTTGTCAGTGACGAGTTCGACGCCGGTGTTGTAGAAGTCCAGGCCCGGCGAGTTGGCAGGCTTGTTACCGGTCTTGGCCAGGTCCACGATGGCCTTCACGCCCAGTTCGGCCATCTTGACCGGGTACTGCTGGGCGGTGGCACCGATAACGCCGGACTTGACGTTGTTCACGCCCGTGCAGCCGCCATCAACCGAAACCACGAGCACGTCCTTCTCCTTGCCGGCTGACTTCAGTGCCTCGAAGGCGCCGGCGGCGGCGGGTTCGTTGATGGTGTAGACAACGTTGACATTCGGGTTCTTGGCGAGGAGGGTTTCCATCGCCGTGCGTCCGCCGTCCTCGGCGCCCTGGGAGGCCTGGCTGCCGACGATTTCGTACTCTCCGCCCTTGCCACCGGTGTACTTGCCGGTCTTGGCCTCGTCACCGTTCTTCTTCTTGTCAGCGGTGTCGATGCCCAACCCGGTCAGGAAGCCCTGGTCCCGGTTATAGTCCACCGAGACGACCTTGTCGTCGAAGAGGTCCAGCAGCGCGATGGTGGCCTTCTTGCCGTCCAACTGCGCGGCAGTCCACTTACCGATCAGCTCGCCGGCGGCGAAGTTGTCCGTCGCGAACGTGATGTCGGCGGCATCGGCGGGGTCCGGCGGAGTGTCCAGGGCGATGACGAACAGGCCTGCATCCTTCGCCTTCTTCAGGGCATCAACCACGGAAGGGCCGTTGGGCGTGATCAGGATCCCCTTATCCCCCTTGGAGATGGCGTTCTCGATCGCCTGGATCTGCGTTTCCTCATCGCCGTCGGCCTTGCCGGCTGCCAGCTTCAGGTCAACCCCGTCTGCTTCGGCGGCTTTCTTTGCACCGTCCTGCATGGAAACAAAGAACGGGTTGGTGGTGGTCTTCACGATCAGGGAGACGCCCACCTTCTCGTCAGCGGAACCTCCGCTGGCCGAGGGGCCACTGGAACTGCCGCCACAGGCAGAAAGACTGACCGCTCCCAACGTCAGGACCGCTCCTGCCGCGAACAGGCGGGTGGCCATTGAACGAGGTGCTTTGGAACTCAACATTGAATCTCCTGGTGTTTGAGGCCCTAGCTGGCCTCGACAACGATGTCATACAGAGGTAATCAGGATCACAGGTTAGAGTCAATAGGAAAAGAACGAGAAGGAGCGACTTTCTTGACAACGATGTCCGATCGTTACCAGCCACCCCTGTCTCCGACGCGACCCACGATGCGCCACGTGGCGGCACTCGCGGGCGTCGGAATCAAAACAGTTTCACGGGTAATCAACGACGAGGCCGGGGTATCTGAGGCCACCCGGCAAAAGGTGCTCGATGCCATCGCCCAGCTCAACTACCAGCTGGACGTCACAGCCGGCAGCCTCCGCCGGGCTGGCAGAAGGACCCTCTCTGTTGGCCTCCTGCTGCCCAGCGTCTCCAACCCGTTCAGCGGTGAGATACACCGGGCCATGGAGGATGCGCTTGGCGCCCGGGGAATAGCCGTTTTCGCCGCCAGCCTCGACGACGACCCCAAACGGGAGCAGGCCATCATCGCGGCCTTCCTGGGCAGGCGGGTGGACGGCCTTGTCCTGACGCCGATCGCAAAAAACCAGGCCTACATGATTCCTGAGCACTCCAGAAACCTGCCAATGGTCTTTATTGACCGTGAGCCGGTAGGCGTGGAGGCTGATGCCGTGGTCACTGACAACGCAGTGGGCGCGGGCAAAGCGGCCGCACATCTGCTGGCGCATGGGCACACCAAATTGGCCTACCTGGGCGACCGCACAGACATTCAAACCGCACGGGAGCGGCGGCGGGGCTTCCTCGAGGAGGTCGCCCGGGCAGGCCTTCCCACCTCCGCACTGCCCGTCGTTGACGAGCTTCATGATGAGGAAGCAGCGAGGCGGGCGGCCCTTGAACTATTGAATTCCGAGGATCCTCCGACGGCAATCTTCTCCAGCCAGAACCTCGTCACCTTCGGAACGATGCGCGCGCTGAAGGAGCTTGCCGCACACAAGCGTGTGGCACTTGTCGGCTTTGACGACTTCACGCTGGCAGACATGATGGACCCCGGGGTCACTGTCATCGCTCAACACCCGGAGCGGATTGGCGTCAAATCCGCTGAACGGCTTCTGGCGAGAATCGACGGCGACGAAGAACCTGCGCAGACCTACGTTGTCCCCTCCGAGCTCATCCAAAGGGGCTCCGGCGAAATCCGCCCGCCGGCATAATGCCCTCCCCCAAACGAGATAGACCTCTGCAAATCCCCCTGAAGAGAGAGATCATGACCAAAACGCTGTATGCCGAATTCACCGTCAAAGCCGGCAGTGAGGCCCGAGTTGCCGAAATGATGGTCGAACTGACCCGGCACGTCCGCAACGAACCAGGCAACGAACTGTTCCTTCCCTACACCCGCGAAGAAAATCCTCGGGAATACTTCGTCTTCGAGGTCTACCGGGATGAAGCCGCATTCCAGGAGCACATCACCGCGGACTACGGAGCCAGGTTCAACGAGGAATTGGTCCGCCACATCGAAGGTGACGGCTCGGAGCTGACCTGGCTGAACCCGGTCCTATAGCCAGTTGCAAACCGCGGCCTTAAGGTAGGCGCCACCGAGGGCTTTCCCTTGAAGGCCGCACCTTCGCACGCCTCAGCCCCCGTCCTGCGGACGCGGGGCCAGTCGTCGTTCCCTCATCCCGGCGGCCTGTTCATACGCGAAAAAACCGGTGGCAAAATGACCGTTGACTTGTCTGATAGACATCTTTTAGAGTCCATCGCATCGATTGACAACGTTGTCTACTGACTGGACACGCGCGATGAAGGGCGACACAAGCAACATGAAACAATCCACCATGCGGAGCACGCGCAGCGTCTCTGCACTGACACTGGCCAGCCTCTCGCTCGCCACTGCATTGGCCGGTGCCATGCCTGCGTCCGCCGCTGAACTTGGGGATGAGCAGCACCGGCCGGCGATCCATTACACGCCGGAGAAGAACTGGATGAACGACCCCAACGGGCTCGTTTTCTACAAGGGCGTCTACCACATGTACTACCAGCACAACCCCTCCGGTAACACCTGGGGGAACATGTCCTGGGGCCACGCCACATCCAAGGACCTGGTCCACTGGGAAGAGCAGCCGCTGGCCATCCCCACCGATGCCCAGGAGGATGTCTTCTCCGGCAGCATCGTCGTCGACAAAAACAACACGTCCGGTTTGGGCACTAAAAAGAATCCCCCGTTGATTGCGATCTACACCAGCGCCTACAAGGACCCGTCCCCGCACCGGGGCCTGCAGGCCCAGTCCCTGGCCTACAGCCTTGACGACGGCCAGACCTGGACCAAGTACGACGGCAATCCGGTGCTGAGCCGGAACTCAGCCAACTTCCGTGACCCGAAGGTCTTCTGGTACGACAAGCCCGGCGGTGGCGGCTACTGGGTCATGACCGCCGTGGAATCGCAGGAGCACAAGGTTGTCCTCTACAAGTCCGACAACCTCAAGGACTGGACCGCGCTGAGCGAATTCGGGCCCGCCAACGCCACCGGCGGGCAATGGGAATGCCCCGACCTGTTCCCCTTAGCTGTTGATGGCGACCCGAACAACGTCAAATGGGTCATGATTGTCAGCATCAACCCCGGTGGTGTCGCTGGAGGCTCTGCCGTCCAGTACTTCGTGGGCAACTTCGACGGCACCACGTTCACCTCCGAGACCACCAAACCAGCCGTTGCCCCACCGGCCGGCACCGTCCTGGCCGGATTCAACG
>Ga0308160_10002247_pt1 | contig 24020 bp, 17 predicted proteins | sample PhyFR1_FD_201036 | JGI IMG/M metagenome (GOLD analysis project Ga0308160, IMG submission 201036) | Phyllosphere microbial communities from UC Gill Tract Community Farm, Albany, California, United States - DLSLF.R1 | ecosystem: Host-associated > Plants > Phyllosphere > Unclassified | place: USA... | reverse complement strand
CTGCTCCAGGTCTTGCTGGTTCTCGGGCAGCGCCGCCACCTCGGCGCCTTCGAGCACGCGGCGGTAGACCTGCGGCAGGGCCGGCCGGTCGCCCAGGGTTTGCCAGATCCGGCCGTCGGGAATCGCATTGGCGAACGCGGAAAAGTCGAACAGCCCGGCCAGGGCCTGGCGCGCACTTTCGGCGGTCGGCGCGTCGGGAAAGAAGTTCAGCTGGCTGGCCGTGTAACTGCTCGACGCGACCGGGAACGACAGCACCACCCCCGGCTGCCCGAATACCAGCTCGGCCTTGGCCATCAGGGCCAGGGCGATGCGCGAATCCAGCGTGCCCATGGCAGGCCTCAGCCGAATTGTTCCGGCGGGATGTCGGGCAGCGGATTCGGCGCCTTCGGAATCAAGTGGTTCACGAAGGCGATGATCTGCATGCCTGGCACCGTGATCTTGGCGCCGGAGCGGTCCATTTCATAGTTCTTGTTGCCGCCGGCGTAGGAATAGCTGCCGTTGATCGAGAACGGTCCCCAGCCCACCGAGCCGCCGGCGCTGAACTGCGAGGAATAGCTGGAGAAGGCATTCGCGAACTCCTCGGATTCGATCACCAGGTTGCGCACGAAGATGGCCTGGGTCGGGTAACCGATGAAGATGCCGCGCGGGACCGGCTCGCCGTTCGAGGGCAGTTCGTCGAAGGTCCAGCCATGGCCTTTTTCGAGGGTCCAGCCGCGGTTCATGAAGAATTCGGGATAGAACCAGGGCCGCGCCACCATCGCCTGCACCAGTTCGAAGCTGAGCTTGAAGTTCGAGATCTGCAGGCTCTCGTTCGAGGACTGGACCGACCTGCCGGCCGAGCCGCCTGCGCGCCAGAAGCCGAGGCTGATGCCGCCTCCGCCGCTCCAGGAGCTGGTGCGCCAGTCGGAATGCTGGTTCACCTGCTCGTGGTAGAAGGAATAGCCGGTCCAGCCGGCCGCCCTGGCGAAGCCGCCGGGGATGATGGTGGTGTAGCGGAACGGCGAGTTGCTGTCGATGTCGGTGATCACGGCGCGGTCGTAGAGTTCCTGCAGGCGCGCCTTCCACAGGCTCATCGAGCGCTGGGTCACCTGGGCGATGTAGGCGTTGATCTGGTCGACTTCGTTGCGGTAGCCCTGGGTGGTCCAGCGGTCGGTCGCCGACTTCACCTTCAGGAAGTAGTTTTCGCCGTTCAGCATGAAGTCCGAGACGGCGGCCGCGCCCGACGGGCCGACCGCGGTTTGCGCCTGCACCCGCTTGCTCTGGTAGTTGGTCGAGGCGTCGAGGTAGTTCGCCTGGGCGTCGACATAGGCCGTCATCACCGGGCCCGGTACCGTGAGCGCGGTTTCCTCGTCGGTGACGAGATTCTTGGTGACCTTGGTCTCGTACAGCAGCTTGCGGAATTTCTCCAGCTTGGCCTTTTCGGCGTCGGTGACGTCGTTCTGCACGACTTTCGAGCCGCGCAGGATTTCGCCGTACATGTGGCTCATGCGCGCTTCCGATGTGCGGTAGATGGTCTGCTGCTGGTCGCCGCCGTACACGCCCGAGACGTCGGGCACGAAGTCGACGGCGGTGGCGAAGTTGAAGGCCTGCTTCTGCATCTTGCGCAGGTGGTCGGCGTCGACGATGCTGCCCAGGCCTTCGGCCGCGAACTCGAAGTCCTCGGGCATGAAGGGAATGCCCGGCTGGCACCAGGAAATCTTGTTGTTCAGCGGGGCCGGCACGCGGGCGTCGCCGCCGGTCAGGATCTGGTTCAGGGTACCCAGCAGGCTCTTGCCGAGTTCTTCCACGGTTGGCATGATTTCCTCCCTCAAGACAATGTCGCACCACGAAAAGCCGGTATGGCCTGGTCGTCAACGTCTTGTGCTCAGACACACCCGCGGTTTTCTTTGTTCGCCACCCGCTGCCGATTCAGGAAAATCCTAGCGTTGTCGGGAATCTCGTAGAGCCAAGCGGGGCGGTCGGAGGGAACATCCTGCCCTGTCAGGCGATCCTGCGCACCGATTCGCGCACCATCAATCCCAGTTGCGGCACCTCCAGGTCCACCTGCTTCTGCCCCAGCATGCCCAGCATCATGCGCCCGATGCCCTTCCCCACCTCGTACAGCGGCTGGCGCACGGTGGTCAGGGGCGGCGTCGTGTACATCGAGCTGTGCAAATCGTCGAAGCCGACGATCGAGATGTCGTCCGGCACGCGGATGCTGCGCCGGTACAGGGCCAGCCGCGCGCCGTAGGCGCTCAGGTCGTTGCTGGCGAAGATGGCGGTGAAGCGCTGCTTTTCGGCCAGCAGCTGGTTCACGGCCAGCAGGCCGCCCGATTCCTGGAAGTCGCCCGGCACGATCAGTGCGGGATCGGGCGCGATCTTGTGGCGCGCCAGGGTGTCGAGGTAGCCGGCCAGGCGCGCCTGCGCATCCTCGTGGTCTTCCGGCCCGGTGATGAAGGCGATGCGGCGGTGGCCCTGCTCGACCAGGTGCGCGACGGCGTCGCAGGCGCCTTGGTAGTTGTCCAGGCGTAGGCTCATCAGGCGTTCGCCCTCGAGCTTGCGGCCGAAGGCGACGATCGGCACGCGCTGCGAATAGCCGAGGATCTGCTCGTCGCTCAGCTTGCCGGTGAGGATGGCGACGCCGTCGACGCGGCGGCCGATCAGCAGTTCGACGCGCTCGGCTTCCTCGTCGGCATGCCAGTGCCCGCTCATGATGAGCAGCGCATAGCCCGAGGCTTTCACGGCATCCTCGATGCCGATCATGGCCTGGCTGAAGTAGCCGCTTTCCAGCGACTGGGTCAGGACGCCGATGGTGCGCGTGCTGCCCATCTTCAGGCTCTGGGCCAGGCGGTTCGGCTTGTAGTTGAGCTCGTCGATGACGCGTTCGATGGTCTTGCGCTTGTCGTCGGACACCTTGGCGGTGCCGTTCAGGAAACGCGACACCGTTGCCGGCGACACGCCGGCGGCGCTGGCGACTTCGTACAGGGTGGCGGTGCTGTCGTCGTTCTTCATCGTGGCAAGATCATGGCGCCGCGGGCGGCAAGTTGACTGAAGTGTAACACGCGATATTCTCCTTTTTACAACGCTTGCCGGGCAGCCGTGGCCGCGTTCTGCCCACCCGGCGGACTGGCGGTTCCATGAAACGCTTTCACGCGTTACCCGCACCGCTGCCGAAAACATCGCCCGCAACCAGCTTGCAAATTTTGTTTGACTTTCGAATAAGTCCAAATGTAGCATGAAATCGTTTTCACGGCGGATGAAATCGATTTCTTACAAAAGCTGCCGGCTGACGCGCAAATCAATAATTCCACATTGGAGACAACCATGGAAACCCTTGCACCGCAACGCGGGCGGCACGCCCACGCCCAGATCCAGCTCGCCATCCTCACCCTGCTCGCCGGTATCGGCAGCGCCCATGCCCAGGCTGTCCAGCCGGTCCAGACGCCCGAGTCGAACGCCGCCGCCGCCGTGCCTGCCCAGCCGGCCGGCGCTGCCGGCGCGGATGGAAGCACAGGCGCGAATGTGATCCCCGAGGTACGCATCACCGCCACCAAGCGCAACACCTCGCTGCAGAAAACCCCGATCGCCGTGACCGCGCTGTCGGCCGCCACCCTGGCCGACAACCACGTCCAGACCATGCTCGACGTGGTGGCGCTGGTGCCCGGCTTCCAGGCCACGGCCCAGGGCGACCACGGCGTCACCACCATGACCCTGCGCGGCATCGGCAACGACAGCGCCAAGACCCAGTATGCCGATCCGGAAGTCGCCTCCTTCGTCGACAACGTGTATTCGCCGCGCGCGGAAGGCGCCACCGCCCTGCTGTTCGACGTCGAGGGCATCGAGGTGCTGCGCGGTCCGCAGGGCACGCTATGGGGCCGCAACTCCACCGTCGGCGCGGTCAACATCCAGACCGTGAAACCGACCCTGAACAGCCGCTCCGGCTACGTCGAGGGCGGCGTCGGCGACTACAAGCGCTATGGCGCGCGCGGCGCCTTCAACGTGCCGATCTCCGATAACGCCGCCCTGCGCTTCGCGGTGGTGCACGAGCAGCACGACGGCTATGTCGATTACCAGAAATTCCCGGGTGTCTCGCTGGCCGACCAGCAGGCGGCTTTCGTTGCCGCCGGCGGCGACATCGCCGCCTTCCGCCCGATCAACCCGAACAACTACGTGGTCGGCAACCAGAAATACAGCGCCCAGAACCAGACCGCGGCCCGCGTCAGCCTGCTGTGGCAGATCAATCCGGCCCTGCGCTGGAACGTCGCCTACGAGAACTTCGCCGACCGCGGCACGCCCAGCGCCAACCTGATGCAGACCCCGCGCCCGGGCCAGAAGCACTGGTCGACCCTGAGCGACAGCGCGCCCTGGATCGACCGCGACAGCCACAATATCCGCAGCCGCCTGAGCTGGGACCTGAACGCCGACCTCGCCGTCCACTACATCGCCGGCTTCTCGACGTACCGCGGCTCGATGCGCTTCGACCAGGACGGCGGCGCGGTGCTGCCCACCAGCATCCGCTCGGGCGGCATCTGGCAGGAACACACCACGGTCGACTCGAACTACCGCAGCCACAGCCACGAGCTGGAACTGCAGTCGCTGGGCAGCAAGACCGTCGACTGGCAGGCCGGCCTGTACTACGCGGCCGAGAAGAACGATATCCGCTTCGACATCCCGGCCTTCAACGGCACCCAGGACGGCACCGTCAGGTGGCAGGGGTCCTTTATCCAGCCCGAGGAAACCGTGAAGTCGGCCGCCGCCTTCGGCCAGGCCACCTGGAACGTGAACAGCGCCCTGCACCTGACCGCCGGCGTGCGCTATACCCACGACCGCCGCGAGAACGTCGGCGGGCGCGCCTTCAACTGGGTCGGCGGGGCCGGCATCCCGGTGATTCCGCTGAACCCGTCGATCGATCCGAGCCGCCCCGGCCAGGGTTTCGAAGCCGGCGTACCGGGCAACGACGGCGTGTTCAAGGGCAGCAAGGTGACCGGCCTGCTGCGCGCCAACTATGACCTCGACCGCAACCACATGCTGTATGCCAGCGTCGCCACCGGCTATAAATCGGGCGGGGTGCAGGACCGCGGCCTGCCCTACCAGCCCGAGACCCTGACCAACTACGAGATCGGCTCGAAAAGCACCTTCCTGAACGGCGGCCTGCGCATCAACAACGCCCTGTTCTATTCGGACTTCAAGGATTTCCAGTTCAATTCGCCGGTGAATTTCACGGATGGCGGCCGCGGCCTGGCCATCGAGAATGCCGAAGGCGCCAAGGTCAAGGGGATCGAAAGCGAAATCGCCGCCCGCATCGGCGACAACGGGCGGCTGCAAGTCACGCTGGCCCTGCTCGACGCGAAGCTCGGCCGCCTGGTGGCCGGCTCGAACGACTACGCGCTGCCGCCATGCACGGTCGACACCCGCATCGAAACCTGCGTCGACGTCACCGGCAACAAGATGCCGCACGCGCCGCGCTTCTCGACCACGGTGCAATACCAGCACAACTTCCATATCGGCGCGGACGGCACCCTGTCGCCACGCATCACCGCGCACTACGAGTCCGACGCCGAACTGAGCGTGTTCAACCTGGGTCCGGAAGACCGCCAGGAAGCCTATGCCACGGCCGACCTCGGCCTGCGCTACCAGAACGGGCGCGGCTGGTGGATCGACGCCTGGGTGCGCAACGTCAACGACAAGAAGATCAAGACCAGCGCCTTCAACGGCTTCGGTCCGTGGCTGGCCCAGTACAAGCCGCCGCGCACGGTCGGCGTGAACACCGGCTTCGACTTCTGACAGCAGCCGCCGCGGCACGGCTGGTGCCGCGTACCACCAGCGGCGCCGGCCACGTTGTCCGACCACGGCTGCCGGGCAGCCGGGACGACGTACACCTCTTTGCGTAACCGAAAGCTTCAATGATGAAACCGATTTCAGTATCAGCCGAGCAGTTTCCACGTGACTTTGCCTGGGGCACGGCCACCAGTGCCTTCCAGATCGAAGGCGCCTCGACCGCCGACGGCAAGGGCCCCTCGATCTGGGACAGCTTCTGTACCCGGCCCGGCGCCATCAAGGATGGCAGCGACGGCAAGGTCGCCTGCGACCATTACCACCGTTACCGCGAGGATGTCGAGCTGCTCGCCGGCCTGAACGTGGACGCCTACCGTTTCTCGATGGCCTGGTCGCGCGTGCAGCCCAGTGGCAAGGGCGCCTGGAACGAGGCCGGCTTCGGCTTCTACGACCGTCTGCTCGACGCCCTGGCCGAAAAGGATATCCAGGCTCACCTGACGCTCTACCACTGGGACTTGCCGCAAGCCCTGCAGGACGATGGCGGCTGGCTGAACCGCGACACGGCGCACCGCTTTGCCGACTATGCCTACGAGGTCAAGCGCCGCTTCGGCGACCGCATCGCGGCGATTGCCACCCATAACGAACCCTGGTGCACGGCGAATCTCGGCTACGGCAACGCCCAGTTCGCGCCCGGCGTGGTCGACCAGAAGCAGAGCGTGCAGGTGTCGCATCATCTGCTGGTGTCGCACGGCCTGGCGATGCAGGCGATGCGTGCCGCCGCCGGCTCGGCGCGCCTGGGTATCGTCCTGAACCAGTGGACCGCCGACCCGGCCACCGATTCCGAAGCCGATCGCGCCCTGGCCGAATGGGAATATGCCCGCTCGGTGCAATGGTTCATGGACCCGATCTTCAAGAAACGCTATCCCGAGCTGGCCCTGCGCGCGCATGGCGCGAATGCGCCGCAGGTGCAAGAAGGCGACTTCGACATCATCGCCCAGCCGCTCGATTTCCTCGGCTGTAACTATTACTTTCGCGCCTGGTGCAGCGCCGAGGACCCGCCGCGTCCGGCCCCGGCCCCGCTGGGCACGACGGACATGGACTGGGAAATTTATCCGCAAGGCTTGCCCGAGCTGCTGCTGAAGCTGAAGGCCGAGTATCCGCTGCCGCCGCTGTACATCACCGAGAACGGGATGGCGCGCGCCGATGCGGTCGAGAACGGCAGCGTGCACGATCCCGAACGCATCGCCTTCGTGCAAAGCCACTTGGCGGCCCTGCTCGAAGCCATGCGCCAGGGTGTGGACGTGCGCGGCTATTTCCTATGGAGCCTGCTGGACAACTTCGAGTGGAACTCGGGCTACAGCAAGCGCTTCGGCATCGTCCACGTCGACTACGCCACCCAGCAGCGCACGCTCAAGGAAAGCGCGCTCTGGTACCGCGATTTCCTGGCGCGCCGCGCGCGCTGACAGCAAAGGAGACAGCATGCACCCTGCTTTCTATCCCGACGGCCCGCGCCTGCTGGCCGACATCGGCGGCACCAATGCCCGCTTCGCGCTGGAGCGCGCGCCTGGGCAGCTCAGCGCCGTGCGCACCCTCGCCTGCGCCGCCTATCCGCGTTTCGAAGACGCCGTGTCCGCCTACCTGGCAGGCGTCGGCATCGCGGTTCAGCACGCGGCAATCGCGATTGCCAATCCGGTCGATGGCGATGCCGTCCGCATGACCAACCACCACTGGGCCTTCTCGACCGCGGGTGCGGCGCACGAGCTGGGACTGGAGACGCTGCTGGTGGTGAACGATTTCACGGCGCTGGCGATGTCGCTGCCCGGTCTGATGCCTGCGGATCTGGTGAAGGTCGGTGGCGGCGCGGCGCGGCCGGCGGCGGCGATCGGGCTGGTTGGCGCCGGCACCGGGCTTGGCGTGTCCGGCCTGGTGCCGAACGGGGCTGGCGGCTGGACGCCGCTCCAGAGCGAGGGCGGGCATGTGGCTTTTTCTCCGGCGGACGAGCGCGAAGTGGCGGTCCTGCGCCATTGCTGGGAGCGCTACAGCCACGTGTCGGCCGAGCGCCTGGTGTCGGGGCCGGGCCTGGCCTTGATCCGGGAAGCGCTGGCCGCGCGCCGGGGCCTGGTGTTCGAGACCCTGGAGCCGGCCGGGATCGTGGCCCGTGGCCTGGCCGGCGACGATGCCCTGTGCCTGGAAACGCTGGAATGCTTTGCCGGCATGCTCGGTACGGTGGCCGCCAACCTGGCGGTGACCCTGGGGGCGCGCGGCGGCATCTACATCGGCGGCGGCGTGGTGCCGCGCCTGGGCGAGTGGTTCGCACGCTCGCCGTTCCGCGCCCGCTTCGAGCACAAGGGCCGCTTCAGCGACTTCACGGCGGCGATTCCGACCCTGTTGATCACGGCGCCCTGTCCGGCGCTGCTGGGCGCGGGGCGCATGCTGGGCGATCATCTGGGCGATCATCTGGGCGAGCGCGCGGGTGCGCATGCGCGTGCGGCAGCGCCAATGCCTGGCACCCGGGAGCGCGAACATGCGCACTGCTGACCGCCTGCGTTCGCCGCTGCTCTGGGTGCCTACCGGTTATTTCACCATGGCCCTGGGCTATGTGATGCTGACCAGCGTCACCGCCATCATGTTCAAGAACCTGGGCATGGACAACGGCACGGCGGCCCAGTATTCCAGCCTGCTGATCCTGGCCTACACCGTCAAGCCGCTGTTCGCACCCTTCGTCGAGATGTACCGGACCAAGAAGTTCTTCGTGCTCTGGGCCCAGGTACTGATCGGCGCCGGGTTTGCCGGGGTGGCGCTGGCGATGTCGCTGCCTGGCTACATGACGGTGCTGATGGCGGTCTTCTTCGGCTTGTCCTTCATCGGTGCGACCCAGGACATCGCCAGCGACGGCGTGTATGTCACCTCGCTCGATACCCGCACCCAGTCGCTGTACTGCGGGCTGCAAAGCCTGTCGTGGAACGTCGGGCCGATCGTCGCCGCCGGCGGCATGGTGTATCTCAGCGGCTACCTGCATACCCGGGTCTTCGGGCACGACCCCAGGGTCTTCGGCCCGGACTGGATCGACGCCTGGCGCCTGATCTTCGTGCTGGTCGGCGCGGTGATGCTGGCGATGGCCGCCTGGCATGCGCGCACCATGCCCGACGGCGCACGCGCCGCCGACACCCCGGCCAGCATGCGCGATGCCGGCCGCATCCTGTTCGATGCCTTTGTCACCCTGTTCCAGAAGCGTGGCATCTGGCGCATGCTGGCCTTCGCTTTTCTTTTCCGCCTGAGCATAGGGCTGCTGGAAAAGATCGGTCCCTTTTTCATGGTCGACCCGGCCTCGAAGGGCGGCCTCGGCCTGTCGAACGAGATGCTGGGCCTCGTCTACGGCACCTATGGACTGGCTGCGGTGTTGCTCGGTTCGCTGCTGGGCGGCTGGTATGTGGCGCGGCGCGGCCTGAAGGCGACTCTGTTCGTGCTCTGCTGCGCAGTGAACATTCCGAATATCACCTTCCTGCTGATGAGCATCTATCTGCCGAGTTCGCTGGTGCTGATCACGGCCGGCGTCGTCATCGAGAAGTTCTTCTTCGGCTTCGGCGCGGTGGGTTTCATGATTTACTTGATGCAGCAGCTGGCGCCGGGCAAGTACACGACCACCCATTACGCCTTCGGCACCGGGGTGATGGGGCTGTGCGGGCTGGTGACGGGCGTCGTCAGCGGCCACCTGCAGGAGTGGCTCGGCTATGTGCACTATTTCGTCTTCGTGATGGTGGCGACGATCCCTTCCTTCCTCGCTACCTGGTTTGCGCCTTTCTATCACGACGACGGGCTGGCCACGCCCGGCGCCGCGGCGGACGGCAAGGCGGTGCCCGCATGAGGCCGCTCCTCGCGTTGCTGCTCCTCCTGTTGCTGCTGGCCGGCAGTGCCGCCGCGGCGCCTGCGTCCGCGCCGGTTCCGACCATCCGGTTGAACCAGCTCGGCTACCTGCCGCAGGCGAACAAGCTGGCGCTGGTGCCCGCGGGCGCCGGATCGACATTCGAGGTACTGGCAAACGACGGCGGCCGGGTCGTCCTGCGCGGCGAGCTGGGCCCTGCCGCCTCCTGGGCGCCGGCCGGGGACACGGTGCGCGTGGCCGATTTCAGCGACTTGCACCGGCCGGGCAGCTACCGCATCCGGGTGCCGGGCCAGCCGCTTTCGGATGTGTTCGCCATCCGGCCCGCAGCTTACCGCGAGGCCGGCAAGGCGGCCCTGAAGGCGTTTTATTTCAACCGCAGCGGCACGGCCCTGGCTGCGCGCCATGCCGGCGCCTATGCGCGTCCGGCCGGCCACCCCGACGACCGGGTGCTGGTGCACGCCTCGGCAGCCTCCGCCACGCGGCCGGCGGGAACGGTGATTGGGGCGGCCAAAGGCTGGTACGACGCCGGCGATTACAACAAGTACATCGCCAGCTCGGCCATTTCCACCTATACCTTGCTCGCAGCCTATGAGCATTTTCCCGCCTGGTTCGGCAGCCTCGACCTGGATATCCCCGAGTCCGGCGACGCGGTGCCGGACATCCTCGACGAAGCCATGTGGAACCTGGAATGGATGCTGGCCATGCAGGACCCGGAGGACGGCGGCGTTTACCACAAGCTGAGCAACCTGCGTTTCGACGCCATGGTCCAGCCGCACGAGGCGATGCGCGAGCCGCGCTACGTGGTGGCGAAAAGCACCTCGGCCGCGCTCGGCTTTGCCGCGACCATGGCCACGGCCAGCCGCGTGCTCGCGGCCTACGACCAGCGCTGGCCGGGCCTGTCCGCCAGGATGCTGCTGGCGGCCGAGCGCGCCTGGGCCTGGGCGCAGGCCCACCCGAGCGTACTGTTCAAGAACCCGGCGGATGTGCTGACCGGAGAATACGGCGACGCCCGCGTGGACGACGAGCTGGCCTGGGCTGCGGCCGAGCTCTACATCACGACCGGCAAGGACAGCTACTACCAGGCGATGGCGCCGGAAACCGTGTCGGCAACGGTGCCGGCCTGGGACGACGTGCGCGGCCTGGCCTGGATGTCGCTGGCCCATCACCGCACACGCCTGAGTCCGATCGCCGACCAGGCCTTGATTGCTAGCCGCATCGATGGCCTGGCCGCGCGCCTGGCAAGCGAATGGCGCACTTCCGGCTACCGGGTCGGCATGAAGGGCGCGGAGTTTGTCTGGGGCAGCAATGCGGTAATGCTGAACGGGGCCATGATGCTGGTCCAGGCCTATCGCCTGAACGGCAGGCGCGACTACCTGGATGCGGCCCAGTCCGGCCTCGATTACGTGTTCGGACGCAACGCCCTCGGCCTGTCCTTCGTCACCGGTTTCGGCGCACGCACGCCGCGGCATCCGCACCACCGGCCTTCGCTCGGCGACAAGGTCCTGGCGCCGGTGCCGGGCTTCGTGGTCGGCGGGCCGCAGCCCTTCCAGCAGGACAAGGCCGAATGCCCGCCGTATCCGTCCAGCCTGCCGGCCCTGTCTTACCTCGACCATGCCTGCAGCTACGCCAGCAACGAAGTGGCGATCAACTGGAATGCGCCACTCGTGTACGTGCTGGGCGCGCTGTCGGCGCTGACGCCCGACCCGGAGAGCCATGCCATGACTGCCAAAAACCATACCCGCGAAGAATTGCTGCGCCAGGAGGCGATGCTGCAGTTCGACAGCTTCGGCAACGAAGCGGCGCTCGCCATCGGCCTGAAGCTGGTGGAGCTGGCGCGTGCCGATGGCAAGGCGGTGGCGATCGAGATCCGCCGCAACGGCATGCTGCTGTTCGCCCATGGCATGCGCGGCACCACGCCTGACCACACCGACTGGATACGACGCAAGAGCAACCTGGCGAATCGTACCGGGCACAGCTCCTGGTTCGTGCATGCGGAGGTGAAGGCGAACGGCGGCGACATCGATGCCATGCCGACCTTCGACGTGCGCGAGTACGCGGCCCACGGCGGCGCCTTCCCGGTGGTCGTGCGCGGCACCGGGCAGGTGGGCACGATCACCGTCTCGGGCCTGCCTGGCGCCGAGGACCATGCCTTGGTCGTGCGCGCCCTGCAGGATTATCTCGGCGTCGCCGGCGAGCTCTGACATCATGGGAAACGACATGATTCGTTGGGGCATCCTCGGCACCGGCGGCATCAGCCGCGCCTTTGCCCAGGCCCTGCGCGAGACGCCGGGTGCCCGGCTGGTGGCGGTCGGCTCGCGCAGCCTCGGGTCCGCGCGCGCGTTCGCCAAGGAATTCGGGGCGGCCGCCTACGCCTCCTACGAAGCGCTGGTGGCGGCGCCCGGGGTCGACATCGTCTACATCGGCACGCCGCACACGCTGCATGCGGAGAATACCCTGCTGGCGCTCGGCGCCGGCAAGGCCGTGCTGTGCGAGAAGCCCTTTGCCATGAACCTGCGCCAGGCGCGGCGGATGATCGGCCTGGCGCGCAGCCGCAAGCTGTTCCTGATGGAGGCGATGTGGACGCGCTTCACGCCGGCCCTGGCGGAAGTGCGGCGCCTGGTGGCGGACGGCGAGATTGGCGAGGTGGCCCTGGTGCAGGCGGACTTCGGGTTCGCCGCGACGCGCGACCCCGGGCACCGGGTCAATCAACGCGAACTCGGCGGCGGCGCCCTGCTCGACCTGGGCATTTATCCGCTGTCGATTGCCAGCGCGCTGCTTGGGCCGGTCGAGAGCGTGCAGGCCCAGGCCGTGATCGGCGACACCGGCGTCGACCTCGGCACCGGCTTCGTCATGCGGCACCGGGGCGGGACGATGTCGGTGTCGAGCTGTTCGCTGCGCGCGCGCACGCCCTGCGAACTGCACATTGCCGGCTCGCTGGGCAGTATCCGCATGGACAGCATGTTTCATATGGCGGGTTCGCTGACGGTGACGGCGTCCGATGGCAGCAGCCGTGGTATTCCCACGCCTTTCCTGGGCAATGGCTACGTGCACGAAGCCATTGCCGCCGGCGAGGCGCTGCGGGCCGGATGGATCGAGCATCCGCTGATGACCCACGACGACACGCTGGCCGGCATGCGCGTGCTGGACGAGATCCGCGCCCAGATCGGTTTGCGGTATCCATCCGATGAATTGCCCGATGCCTTGGCCGATGAGGTGGCAAATCCCTTGGCCGATGAGTTGGCAAATGGGTTGGCAAATGAGGTGGCAAATGCGTTGGCAAATGAGTCGGACGTCGAAAGGACACATGCGCCGTCGGATGCGCCGGCCGGGCGAAGGTAGCCGCGGCGCCGCGCAGTCGCCAGCCACCGGTGGCTGGACGCGCGGCCGGCACTGCCGCCTCAGTCGGCCGTCTCGTGCCGGCCGGGCAGGTCGCCACCCTTGTCCGCACGCCTGTCGTCGTCCTTGTCGTCGTCCTTGTCGCCTCCCTTGGCGCCACGCCTGGCGCCTTCCACCGACGCCATGATCTCGTCGTGCCGTTCGTGGTCGGTCTTGTGCAGGTAACCCGCCGTGGTGGCGATGTTGGCGTGGCCGGCCGTGTCCTGCAGGGTTTTCAGCTGCACCCCATTGTTGGCATGGTTGGTCAGCATGCTGTGGCGCAGCCAGTGTGCCGAAGCGTGGCGCAAGGTGGCCGCCATGTCGCTGTCGCCGGCGCGCGCCGCCTTCCCGGCCGCTTCGGCAAAGATGCCCTTCAGCGCTTCGGAGGCCGCCTCGTCGGTGAGACGCGTGACTTCGCGGCTGCGGCTGGACAGCACCAGCGGCGTGCGGTCGACGCGTGCCGTCTGCGGCGGCAAGCCGTAGGCTTCGCGGTAGCGCTGGAAGGCGGCCAGCATTTCTTCCGGCACCGGCAGGCGGCGCGGTTTGTTGCCCTTGCCGAGCACGTCGATCCACCAGCGCCCGCCGCCTTCGGTATAGATGGCGCCCATGTTGGCGCTGACGATCTCGTTCAGGCGCGCGCCGGTATGGGCAAAGGCGATCAGCAGGAAGCGGTCGCGTTCGCGGCGCCGTTCGGCGGCGGGCGAATCGGCCAGGCGGTTCGACACCGTGTCGATGGCCAGGGCAATCGCCTCGGGCGTGAGGTAGCGCGTGATGCGGCTGGCAACGGGTGTGCGCACATTGCGCACCAGCGCGCCGGGGTTGCGGCGCAGGTAGCCGGTGTGCTCGGCAAAGGCAAGCAGCCCCTTGACCGCGATCATGGCCTGGCGCCGGCTGGGATCGGACAGCGGCCCTGTGAACGGGCGGTAGCGCGGATCGCTGCGCGGCCATTTGGTCTTCGAGATCCAGTCCGGCGGCGGGTTGCGCAGGAAATCCTTGTAGGCGTTCAGGTCGGCCACGTTCAGCTGGGACAGGGTTTTTTTCGCTTCTTCGCGGCACCAGGTGAGGAAGCGGTACAGTTCCTTTTGCGAATTGGCGACCGAGGCCGGCGTGAGTTCGCCGTTGGCGATGAACTCGCGCGCGATCTCGATGTCGGTTTGCGCCTCGGTAATCGGATCGTCCGCCACCCGGAACATCTTGACCCCAAGCCGGCCGCTGGGCGCGGCTGCGTCCTCCTCGATGGGAGCGGTGGGGCCGAGGTCGATGGGAACGAACTTAGTCATGTGAAGCAAGATATACTGTATAAAAACACAGTATAGCATCTTCAACAAGCCTGGCGGTACCCCCTGCATGCCTGACGTGCTAACCTTGATGTGTGTACAAACAGCGAGGACCTGCTTATATGAATCCGATCCGTCTGCAAGACAGCGATGCCTTGCTCGTCATCGACATGCAATACGACTTTCTTCCTGGCGGCAGCCTGGGCGTGCCCGAGGGCGACCAGGTGCTGGCGCCGATCAACGAGGCCATGGCCAGGTTTGCCGCGCGCGGCTTGCCCGTCTACGCCTCGCGCGACTGGCATCCCGAAAACCATTGTTCCTTCACGGCGTGCGGTGGTCCCTGGCCGCCACATTGCGTGGCCGAAACCCGGGGCGCCGCGTTTTCCGACGAGCTGGCGCTGCCGGCCGACACCGTGATCATCTCGAAGGCCGATACGGCCGATGTCGACGCCTACTCGGCCTTCAACGGCACGGCCCTGGCCGACCACCTGCGCGGGCACGGCATCACGCGCGTGTTCGTCTGCGGCCTGGCGACCGACTATTGCGTGCTGAACACCGCCCTCGATGCGCTGAAGAACGGTTTCGAGACCGTGATCCTGCCCGAAGCGATGCGCGCGGTGAACGTGCAGCCCGAGGACGGCGAACGTGCGATCGCGCAGATGCGCGAGGCCGGCGCCACCGCCGCGACGCTGGCGGAACTGGAACAGGAAGCCGCTGCGGCCTGATCCGTATTCAGCGCTTCACAAACGACAACGGCGCCCCTGTTTCCAGGGGCGCCGTTTTTACATCGTCAATCGATTATGGCTGGGTGTTGTTCAGCACCGAGCGCTGGCGCGCGTAGCCGAAGTACACGGCCAGGCCGAGCAGCAGCCAGACGATGAAGGCCACCCAGGTGTGCCAGCTGAGGAAGGACATCAGGGCCAGGCAGAAGATGATGGCCAGGGCCGGCACCACCGGCACGCCCGGGCACCGGAAGGCGCGGTGCAGGTCCGGACGTTTTTTACGCAGGATGATGACGGCCAGCGACACCAGCGAGAACGCGGCCAGGGTGCCGATGTTCACCAGTTCGGCCAGCACGCCCAGCGGCACGACGGCGGCGATCAGGCCGAAGATGATGCCGACCATCCAGGTGGCGAAGTAAGGCGTGCCGTATTTCGGGTGCACTTCCGACAGTTTCTTCGGCAGCAGGCCGTCGCGCGACATGGCGAACAGGATGCGGGTCTGGCCGTAGGCCATGACCAGGATCACGGTGCTCATGCCCAGGATGGCGGCCAGGTCGACGAAGCCGGCGACCCAGTCCTGGCCGGCGTATTGCAGCGCCAGCGACACCGGGTGGTCGACGCCCTTGAAGTTCGGGAAAGGCACGATACCGGTCATGATGGCCGCGACCACCACGTACAGGATGGTGCAGATCGCCAGCGAACCGATGATGCCGATCGGCAGGTCCTTCTTCGGGTTCTTGACTTCTTCCGCGGCCGAGGTCACGGCGTCGAAGCCGATAAAGGCGAAGAACACGAGTGCGGCGGCGCTCATCACGCTACCCATGCCGAACGGCATGAACGGCTGCCAGTTCTCCGGCTTGACGTAGTTGACACCGACGAAGATGAACAGCAGCACGACGCCGGTCTTGATCAGCACCATGATGTTGTTCACGCGCGCCGATTCGCGCACGCCGAGCGAGAGCATGAAGGTCAGGACCATCATGATCAGGAAGGCCGGCAGGTTGAAGACAGTGTCCACGCCCGGAATCGCGCCCGGGGCGCCGCGCAGGGCTTCCGGCAGGACGATGCCGACGCCTTTCAGCAGCGACTGGAAGTAGCCGGACCAGCCGACGGCAACCGTCGAGGTGGCCAGGCCGTATTCGAGCAGCAGGTCCCAGCCGATCATCCAGGCCACGATTTCGCCCAGGGTCACGTAGGAATAGGTGTAGATCGAGCCGGCCACCGGCACGCTCGACGCGAATTCCGCATAGCACAGCGCGGCGAAACCGCAGGCAATCGCGGCGATGATGAAGGAAAGCGTCAGCGCCGGGCCGGCCGTGACCGCGCCGGTACCCGTCAACACGAAGATACCCGTGCCGACAATTGCCCCGATACCCATCAGGATCAGGTCCATCGGTCCGAGGACCTTTTTCAGCCCGCCAGGCTTGGCGGCGCCCGCCACCATGGTATCGAGGTTCTTCGTCCTAAAAATACTCACTACGCGTTCTCCTGTTATGCATTGTCGTCTCCTGTCGGAAGGCCGACGCTTGTGGCGCAAGCCCTTCCCGCTTCCCTGCAGACCTGCTGTCGTTCGCCGGCTTGTGCCTCCCATGCGCACACCCTTGCCGCCGGCGCAGGACGCCGGCGGCACCGGATACGATTATCGTCGGAACAAGAAAAAGCGCCTGCAAAGCCGCCAGGCGCCAATCGATTCACACCTTCCACGCCGCGTCTTTACACGCGCGCCCGAAAAGCGATAAGAATAAGCCAGCACATCCGCATTATTGCTCCGTCAACCCCTGTTGAGCAAGCGCCCGCCGAACGGCATCGGCCTCCGGCTCGCCTTTTTCGATGGCCTCGTAGTATTTCCTGGCCTGGGAACGGGTGATATGAGGTGGCAAGGGCGGGATATTCGCCTCGCTGACGATGTCGAGGACAAAGGGTTTGTCGGCATTGAAGGCCGCATCCAGGGCGGCGCCGAGCTGATCCGGGCGTTCGACGCGGGCGCCATCCAGCCCGAGCAGGCGGGCGTAATCGGCGTAGGCGACGTCGGGCAGTTCCTGTGAGGTTTCGTATTTCGGTTCGCCGGCCATGCCGCGCTGTTCCCAGGTGACGAAGTTCAGGTCGCGGTTGTTCAGCACCAGCACGATCAGGCGCGGGTCGCTCCAGTCCTGCCAGGTGCGTGCGATCGTGATCAGGCAATTCATGCCGTTCATCTGCATGGCGCCGTCGCCCACCAGCGCCACCACCAGGCGGCCGGGATAGGCCATCTTGGCGGCAAAGGCATACGGCACGGCCGAACCCATGGTGGCCAGCCCGCCCGAGAGCGAGCCGAGCATGCGGGTGCGCGCCTTGATGTCGAGCGCATACCAGGAGGTCGAGGAACCGGAATCGCCGGCCAGGATGGCGTCGTCGGGTAGCCGCTGCGACAGTTCCCAGAAAGCGCGCTGCGGGTTCAGCTCCGGCGTGTCCATCCGCGCCTTTTCTTCCAGCAGGCGCCAGCTCGCCTCCACCCTGGTTTCGATGCCCTGCTGCCAGCTGCGGTCCTGCTTGCGTTCCAGCAGCGGGATCAGGGCGCGCAAGGTGGCCGTGGCGTCGCCGATCAAATTCGCTTCCATCGGGTAGCGCAAACTGAGCATCTTGCCGTCGATGTCGATCTGCACCCCGCGCGCCTGGCCTTCCTCGGGCAGGAATTCGGAATACGGGAAGCTGGAGCCGACCATCAGCAAGGTATCGCACTCGTTCATCATGTCGAAGCTGGCCTGGGTGCCGATGATGCCGATCGAGCCGGTGACGAAGGGCTGGTCGTCGGCCACCACCATCTTGCCGAGCAAGGCCTTGGCAATCCCGGCGCCGAGCAGCCGGGCCACTTCCACCAGTTCGTCGGCGGCGCCGTGGGCGCCGGCCCCGGCCAGGATCGCCACCTTCTTGCCGGCGTTCAGGATGTCGGCCGCCGCTTGCAGGGCTGTCGGCGGCGGCACCTCGGCACGGGCCAGGCTGCCGATACCCGAGACAATGCTGCCGTGCTGGCGCGGCGGCGCGCTGACGGCGTCCTCGTCCTGCAGGTCGGACGGAATGATGATGCAGGTGACGCAGCGCTCGGTTCGGGCGATACGGAAGGCGCGGTCGACCAGGTGCCGGATCTGCTCGGCCGTGGTGGCCATCTGCACATAGGCGCCGGCCACGTCCTTGAACAGGGTGACCAGGTCGACTTCCTGTTGAAAGTGCCCACCGAGCGAAGCGCGCTTTTGCTGGCCGACGATGGCGACCACCGGCTGGTGGTCGAGCTCGGCGTCGTAGAGGCCGTTCAGCAGGTGGATCGCGCCCGGCCCCGAGGTGGCCATGCAGACGCCGACCTCGCCCGTGTACTTGGCGTGGGCGCAGGCCATGAAGGCGGCAAGTTCTTCGTGGCGGGTCTGGACGAAGTCGATGCGCTCCTGGCGCCGCATTGCAGCCAGGATGCCGTTGATGCCGTCGCCGGGATAGCCGTAGATGCGGCCCACACCCCATTCGTCGAGCCGTTGCAAGAGGAAATCGCCTACCGTCATCGTCATGGAACTCTCCCGTCAAGCCTGGCGCGCCGGACCGGGCGCCCTGCGGACGAGCATAGCACCGGGTATGGCCAGCGCCCGCACGTTACCGCCGGTTCACGAATGCGCGCGCTGGCGCAACCTGGGCAAGAGAAAAGCCCAGCCATACAGGAGAAGATTAATGGTGACCACGCCGACCGCCAGGCCGAGCTGCATCTCGCGGGTCAGGCTGCCGGGATAGATCAGGCGCAGCAGGTAATGCTCGACGAAGCTCTCGCCGTAGCCGGACAGCCCGGCGCGCACCCGCAGTAACTTCTCCAGCGTGGTCAGGGGACAGAGCCGCCCGGTCAGTTCGATGAAGAATCCCCAGGCGGCGGCCGGCAGATGCAGCCAGGCCAGGCGCGGCCAGCGCACCAGCAACAGCGCGCCGAACACGACGAACAGGACAAAGGCCAGGTGCAGCAGCAGGACACCTGCGGCGGCCAGCGAAAATCCCATGGGCGCTTCCCCTTCCCTAGGTCTCGGTATCCGCCTGCATGTCGTCAGGCCGGCCCTCGCTTGCGCATGCCTGTGCGAAGGCGGCCAGGCGCCCGATGGCATGGGCGGCCGAGCGCAGGTAAAAGGCTTGCAGATGGAACACATGCCAGCGCCCGGCATACTCCTCAAGCTGGCATGATACGCCGCATTCCCTGGCATGCGCGGCCAGCCGGGTGGCATCGTCGTGCAGGATCTCCTGCTCGCCGACCTGCACCAGCATCGGCGGCAAGCCGTGCAGGCTGGCGGCCAGCGGTGCATGCGCGCCGGCGCCTGTGGGGCAGGCATACCACTGTATTCCCTGAGCCACCCAGGCGCGGCGCACCATCGGGTCGCTGCCGGCGCGGGCCGCCACCGAGGCGCCCGACAGGCCAGGGTCGGCCAGCGGGGATGCCAGCGCCAGCCCGGCCGGCAGCGCCTGGCCGCTGTCGCGCAGGCGCAGGGCCAGCGCCAGGGCAAGCGCGCCACCGGCCGAGTCGCCGGCCACGACGATCCTGTGCGCGGGGATGCCGCTTGCCAGCATGGCGCGGTAGCAGGTTTCGGCGTCGTCGAGCGCCGCCGGGTAGCGGTGCTCGGGCGCCAGGCGGTAGTCCGGCACCCAGACGGGCATGCCGGCGTCGCGCGCCAGGCGCGTGGTGATGCTGCGGTGGGTGACGGGACTCCCCAGGCAAAAGGCGCCGCCGTGCAGGTAGAGGATGGCGCCGGTCCCGGCGCGGCCTGCCCGGTCCGGCGTGACGATCTCGACCTGTACATCGTGTATGCGTTGCTGGCGCAACTGCACGCCGGCCACGCCCGGCATCAGCGGCGCCAGCAAGCCGACAACCGTGCGCTGGAAACGGGCGCCGAAAGGCGGCCCGATCAGCGGCCGGAAGCAGGCCCGCAGGAACACGCGCTGGAAAGCGGCCTGCAGGCGCTCGTCCAGCGCGGGTGGCGCGGCGATGCGCAGTCCGCCGGGCTGGTCCGCCAAGGGAGCGGCCAGGCGGTAGGCCGACAGGCGCGCGTGCCGTGCCAGCCAGCGGTACCGGAAGCTGAAGCCCGGCCAGTTGGCGCTGTTGCGGCCCTGGCGGTCGAGGTACCAGCTAGTGCAACCGTTCCAGACGGAGCTGCCCAGGCGCGCCTGCAGCCGGGTATTGAACGCGCGGTGTACGCCCGCGTCGACTTCCACCGTGGTCGAGGACGTGGCCCGCAGCGCGCGCAGGCAGCGCATGACGTGGGCGACCTGGCTTTCCAGCATGTAGACGATGGAATTGTGGCCGAGGTTGGTATTCGGGCCGTACAGCATGAAGAAATTCGGAAACCCCGGCACGCTCATGCCCAGGTAGGCCGCGGCGCCCTCGCGCCAGGCCGCGTTCAGGTCGCGCCCGTCGCGCCCTTGGATCGACATCGGCGCCAGGAAATCGGTGGCGGCAAAGCCGGTGCCGTAGACGATGGCGTCGACGGCGTGCAGCCTGCCGTCGGCGGTTTCGACGCCTTGCGGGTGGATGCGGGCAATGGCGGCGGTCATGAGTTGCACGCGCGGATCGGCAAACGCCGCCAGGTAGTCGTCGGCAAGCAGGATGCGCTTGCAGCCGATCGGGTAGTCCGGCGTCAGGCTGGCGCGCAAGCCCGGGTCGGGCACGTCGCGCGCCAGCATCTGGCGGAAGGGCCGGCCCACGGCCAGCTGCATCATGCCCTTCAGGCGGCTGAAGGCCAGCGCACGCGCTTCGTACCTGGCGTAGATCAGGGCGCGGTGCAGGCGCATCGCCAGCGGCAGGCACCGGAACAGCCGCTGGCGCCAGCCCGGATAGGCCCGGTCGCCGCGCGGCTTCAGCCAGGCCGGCGAGCGCTGGAACACCAGCAGGGTCTTCACCTCGCCGGCGATGGCCGGGATGAACTGGGTCGCCGAGGCGCCGGTGCCGATGACCGCCACGCGCTTGCCGGCGAGGCTGGCAGCATGGTCCCAGCGGGCCGAGTGAAAGGCGGGGCCGGCGAAGCTGTCGCGGCCTGGGATGGACGGCAGCGCCGGCCGGCTCAGCAGGCCGGTGGCGCTAACAAACAGGCGGGTGTGCAGTGTTGCCCCGGACGTCGTCAGGATGGTCCAGACCGCGTGCGCCTCGTCGAAGCGGGCCTGCGCCACTTCCCGGCCCAGGCGCAGATGCGGCAACAGGCCGAAGGCGCGGGTGCAATCGCGCAGGTAGGCCAGGATATCGGGCTGGGTGGCGAAGGTACGCGGCCAGTCCGGCTTCGGCGCGAAGGAAAACGAATACAGGTGCGACGGGACATCGCAGGCCGCGCCAGGATAGCGGTTGTCGCGCCAGACGCCGCCGACCTCCTGCGCCCGTTCGAGGATCACGAAGTGGGCGATGCCCGCCTGCAGCAAGGCCCTGCCCATGCAGATGCCGCCGAAGCCGGCGCCGATGACCACGGCCTCGAGCGGCGTGTCCGGGCTGGTGGGCGGCAGCGGCGCCCCGGACGGTGCGTCGGCGGCGAGTACGCCGGATGCGGGAGGATGCGAGGTCATGCTGGTCTCCAGGTCAGGCAGCCACGTCCAAACAATTTCTGTAAAGATACTACGAAAGCGGGCATGGCGGCTTGGCCTCCGGCTGGTGTAGCATCGCGGGGTTCCGTCATCCGGATTGGCCCGCGCGCCGGGCAATCCCACTGCTTTTACTGGAGAGTCCCATGTCCTCGCCATTCGTTTCCCGTGCCCTGCTGCCCTTCCTCACCGCCCTGCCCCTGTTCGCGACGGCTGCCCAGCCCGTGGTCGAGGTCTACAAGACCGCCAGCTGCGGCTGCTGTAAACAGTGGATCAAGCATCTGGAGGAAAATGGGTTCAGCGTCAAGGCGCAGGACGTGGCGAACCCGGGCGACTACCGGACCAAATTCGGCATCGCCGACGCGCATGGCTCCTGCCACAGCGCCAGGGTCGCCGGTTACGCGATCGAGGGCCATGTGCCGGCATCGGACATCAAGCGCATGCTGGCCACGCGGCCGGAGGCGACCGGCCTGGCGGTCCCCGGCATGCCGATGGGCTCGCCAGGCATGGAGGGCGCGCACAGCGATCCCTACGAGGTGCTGCTGGTGAAGAAGGATGGCAGCACGGGCGTGTACAAGCGTTACCGCTGATGGGCGTGCGTCCGTGCGGCCTTCCGAGGCCTGGCTTGGCATAATTGGTACAACTTCAAGGAGGAACCATGATGAATGCACAAGGCAGGAACGGAACAGACCAGGATGCATCGGCCACGATAGGCGTGGGTGGCGCGACGAGCGGCCAGGCCGGGGCGACGCCCAGCCACGAAACGCAACAGGAAACGGGCGGCAGTGGTGGAGAACAACTGACTGCAAGCCAGGGCGAGCTGAAAGACGCGCCGCGCGAAGGCACTGCCCACGCCCAGCCATCCGCCGAGGGTGCGCCTGCCGCACCACGCAATCCGGCCGAGCCGGCCGAGTCCGGCATGCACAGCGGCGCGCGTGGCGCCTTCGATACCCGCTCCGACCAGGCCGGGGGGACCGGCACCGGGATCGGCTCGCCGGAAACCGGCGCCAACCAGTCGCCGGCCGATCTGGCGCCGCCGGCGGACAAAAAAGCCTGAGCGTCAAGCCGGCGCTGACGCCGGCTTTCCTGGCGCGAGCCCGTATGCGAATGGGCCCGGCAGTTCGCGCCGGGCTCCGTTGTCCGCTCAGTTGTCCAGCTTGATCGTCCCGTGTTCGCCCGGATCGACGTCCGGCGTGGTGCCGGTGACGGCCGCCTTGGCCATCTGGAACAGGCGCACCATCTTGCTGTCGTTCGAATCCCAGTATTCCGCGCTGTGCGGCGCCACGCGCACCAGCACCACGTGCTCGTCGTCGGGACCGTGCGGGAACCAGGCTTGCACCATCGGGTTCCAGAGCGCGCGGATGCGCTCGCGGTCGACCACGCGCTCGGCGGTGCCGCTGATCGACACGTACAGGCTGTCCTCGGGCTGGGCGAAGCTGACGTTCACCTCGGGCTGCATCGCGATGTTCTGCCACAGCGGGGTGTGGATCGAGGTGTAGAACCAAAGCCCGCCTTCGGCGTCGGTATCCTGGTTGGTCATCGGATGGCTGATCAGGTGGCCGTGTTCGTCGACGGTGGTGAACATGGCAAAGCGCATCGAGCGGATCTTGTCGGCCAGTGCCGCGGCCTGGACGGAAGCATTCGTTGTGGACATGGCATACCCTTCGGTTGATCGAAAACCCCATCCTAACCGCATGCACGGAAGCAATCGGTGCGGCGGCGAACGCAGGATTGCGTGTTATTAGGCCCGGCTGACCCCGCGAGGTTCGGTCGCGCACATTGATACGCCTCAGTCGCATCAAGTTGCGCCCACCGATACTGTGGCTTCGCGCGGCCGGCCAGGGCCGCCCAACCGCCACACCAGCCAACGGAGGAAACGTGACGCACCCGGGCGACAATCTGCCGGCCGCGCAGTCGGCGCAGGCCGTCGGGCACGATGTGTTCCTGCAGGGCCTCGACCAGTTCAACCGGCAGCACCGGGCCGGGCACTGGGCGGGAAGCTTCGCCGATTTCCTGGGCGTCATCCTCCCGCAGGCGGCGCAGCGCCTGGCGCGCAGCTCGCACCAGTACATCTGGGACATGATGCGCGCCACCTGCCTCGACGATGCCGAGGGCAGGCCACGCTGCAGCCTGTTCGCCGACGACCTGTTCGGCATCGACGAGGCGCTCGAGCGGGTGGTCGATTATTTCAAGGCGGCCGCGGCCGGCTCCGAGGTCGGGCGGCGCCTGCTGTTGCTGCTCGGTCCGCCATCGGGCGGCAAGTCGACCCTGGTCATCCTGCTCAAGCGCGGCCTCGAGGAATACAGCCGCACCGACGAGGGCGCGCTGTACGCGATCGGCGGCTGCCCGGTGCGCGAGTCGCCGCTGCACCTGGTGCCGCACAGCATGCGCGCCGCCTGCCGCAACACCTATGGCATCGACATCGCCGGCGAGCTGTGTCCGCACTGCCGC
>Ga0308160_10002246_pt1 | contig 24023 bp, 25 predicted proteins | sample PhyFR1_FD_201036 | JGI IMG/M metagenome (GOLD analysis project Ga0308160, IMG submission 201036) | Phyllosphere microbial communities from UC Gill Tract Community Farm, Albany, California, United States - DLSLF.R1 | ecosystem: Host-associated > Plants > Phyllosphere > Unclassified | place: USA... | reverse complement strand
GGTTCCCGCCCCCACATCATCTCGATGGGGGGGGAGGAGGACGAGAGGTGCGACCCACACGCAGCGTGCGACCATCCGGGTCGGGTTGGTCTCCTTGAGGGTCGATGTCGAGGTCGTGGAGCTTGTCGGCGAGGTCGTGCGGGCTCTGGTGGAGGGCGCTGAGGTGCTTGGCGCGACTCGACTCGACCTCGTCCTGGAACGCGCGCAGCGAGGGTCGCTCGGTCGGGTCGGTTATTGGATGGCCGAGAGCGCGCTTGTCGAAGCGGGTCGTCATGCTCGGCTGGAAGATGGAGCTGAGAGGTCGGTGGCGGAGGAGCACGAGAGCCAGCGGAGGACGACGACGACGACGACGACGACGAGAAGGCCTCTCGCTCGTCCACCGCTTGACTCTTCCCGCCGAGCACAGCTAGCACACCACCGGCACATCGAGCTTGCGCCCGCAGCACCCGCCCTGCTGTCCTCTCGCCGCTCGCCGTCGCAGCCGCCTCTTCCCCGCAAGTGGCTCAATCGGCCGGGTCCTCCTCCTCGCTCGTCCTCGTCGGCTTCGTTCTCCTGCGTCGTGTGGCCAACTCGGATCGCAAGGTAGCGCACGACGACCCCCGCATCCCGACCCACCGTCCATCCTTCAGCCTCGCTCGACCATGGTACCACTCCCCACTCCCGACACTCCACTCTCCTCGCTCCTCAACCTCGACGACTTTGAACGATCCGCAGAGGCCACCCTCAAGTCCAAGGTGCGCTCCCCTTCACCCGGCAGGCGGCGCGAGGACTCACAGCGAGCTGCAGCTGACGTTCCTCGTCGCCCTCCTTCTTCCTCCTCGCAGTCCTGGGCGTACTTCGCAAGTGCCGCCGACGACGGCTACACGGCGCAGCAGTCCAAGGACGTCTGGTCCCAAGTGCGCTTCCGCCCGCGCGTCCTGCGCAACGTCGACGGCCCGCTCGACCTGCGCACGCGCATCCTCGGCTACGAGAGCCGCCTCCCGTTCATGGCCTCGCCCGCAGCGATGGCCAAGCTCGCGCACAAGGACGGCGAGCTGTGCATCGTCGAGGGCGCAGGCCGCGTCGGCATCCACTACGCCCCGTCGTGCCACTGCTCGGTCGCGCACAAGGACCTCGCCGCCGCCGCTCGACCGGCGCAGACCCTCTTCTTCCAGCTGTACGTCCACCGCGAGCGCTGGAGGTCCGAGAAGCAGCTCGCCGAGGCCAACGCCATGGGTTTCAAGGCCGTCATCATCACGGTCGACGTGCCCGTCGCCGGCAACCGCGAGCTCGACCTGCGCACGGGCCTCGACGACAACGCCCTCACGCTCGGCAACGAGGGCGCAGAGCTCGGACAGAAGGGCACTCTTGCGGTGGCGACGACGGCTGCGTGAGTCCCGCTCGTTCCTCCTTGTTCCGCACGTGCGGCACGCACAGCGCGCCGGCACTGCTCCTCGCCGTCGCCCGGCTGACTCTCCCTCTCTGCAGGACGATCGACGCGTCGGTGACGTTCGCCGACATCGCCTGGGTCAAGAAAGCGTCGGGCGGGCTCCCCGTCATGGTCAAGGGGATCCAGTGCGTCGAGGACGCGCTCGCCGCCGTCGCAGCAGGCGCAGACGGGCTCGTGCTCTCGAATCACGGCGGGCGGCAGGTCAACACGTGCGTTCCCTCTCTTTGTCTCGCTCGGATACTCCCTCCTCGACTCTGTCCCGCTCGGACCTCCCCTCCTCGCCGAACGCAGCTGACTCTCCCTCGCGCTCCCCCTCCCCTCTCTCCCGCCGCCCGCAGCGCAATCACGCCGCTCGAGATCCTCCTCGAGCTGCGACAGCACGCCCCGCACCTCCTCTCCTCGCCCGACAAGCTCACCATCATCGTCGACGGCGGCATCCGCCGCGGGACCGACGTCGTCAAAGCGCTCTGCCTCGGCGCACACGCCGTCTCGCTCGCGAGGCCGTTCATGTACAGCCTCGTGTATGGGCCCGACGGCGTCGAGAAGGTGGCGCGCATCCTCGAGGACGAGGTCGTGCGCGCGATGAAGCTGCTCGGGGTCACGAGCGTCGCAGAGCTGGGCCCGCAGTTTGTCAACACGCGCAGGCTCGACCGGCTGGTCTTTGGCGGCAAGCTGTAGCTATCGAGCTGCTGGATCGTCCTTGTTGTTGCTTTCGCCCTCGAGAGCGCGAGCGAGAGCAAAAGGCGAGACAACGCGGACAGGAGCGTCCGGACCGCTCCACGGACCTTCCGCAAGCTCACCGAGCCCAGCTTCTGCGCGCTCGCTCTTCACTCTGCACCTCGAGCGCTCGACGCTCGACAGCTCGCACGAGGCTCGCTTGAGCCAGGACGACTCGCCCGCACGCCGACCTTCTCAAGTCGCCGCCTCGCCTCGCGCCGGCCCCTCCTCCCCCGATCTCTCGCCTTCGCCTCGCCCGACGACGATGCAGGCCTTCCGCCCGTTCCGCCCAGACGACGTGCGGCACCGCCGCTTCTGCTGCTGCGTGCCCGTGCGCTGGGGCGTCCTCGCCCTCGCCCTCGTCGGCGCGACGGTCGCTGCCTGCATGGGCATCGCGGCGATCCAGCGGCTCTTCTCGGACACGATCAACCCGTGGAGGGCCTGGCTCGAGGTCGCGAGCATCGTGCTGTGGTGGTCCTTGGTCGTGCTGTGCATGTACGGTGCGTCGGCCCTGTGCCTGTCCTCTCCTGCTCCTCGAGCCGAGTGTGCCGCGAGCTGACGTACTTCTCGCTCTACAGGATGGGCAGGCGCGATCAGTCAGAAGAGGGAGTGGGTCGAGTGGTTCTACGAGCTCGTCTGGGTGCGTCGAATCCCGCTTCTCGAGGCTCGAGCGTCGCACGCACTGACCCTTCTAGCTCGACCCCTGCAGTGGCACCTCTGGCTGAACGCCTTCGTCGGCATCTATCTGCTCGTCGTGCTCGCCCTGCCGACGTCCAAAGCCCTGGCGGCGCAGATCTGGTGCGTCCCGCTCGTCTTCCTCACGACGAGGACGCCCTCTGACGCTGCTGGTGTGCGCGCAGCGCCAAAGTCGCCCTCACCGCGCTCGACGCCGAGTTGCTCGTCGACTTGACGACCGACGTCGCATCTAGGGTCTCTATCAAGTGCTTCGCGGGCGTGAGAAACGGCCTAATCCTGCTCGACCTCGTGCGTCCTCTTCCTCGCTCTCTCGCCCCTCTCTCTCGCGCAGCTGCTCACGCCTCACCACCTGCAGGCCTGGACCATCGCTATCCTCATCCAGCTGTGGCTGTGTCTCGTCGTCGGGCACTACCTCGACGAGCTCGCCGACCGAGATGCAGCCGAGCGCTTCGGCGTCGACATCGAGAGCCCGAACCCGCCGTACGTATTCGTCGGCGACGAGGACGCGGCCGAGATGGCTGAGTTCAAAGCGATGCACGGGAGGAGGGCATCGAGGAAGGCGAGGACGTTCTGAGGCGGGCGAAAAGGATTGTCGCAGGGAGCCGACGGTCGTCGAGGCCAGGTCGGCGACAGCGTAACAGTGAAGCGTTTCGGCCACGCGCACCGTCTCCGAGAGCTTCTAGAGCAGAGCGGGACGCACGGCAAGCATCTGCAGAGCGTGCTCGCGTTGCTGTCACCCATAGCTGATGAGGCAGAGAGCGGTTCCGAGAGGAGTGAGGACGCGGCGAGCGCGTGCTGTGCGCGGGTCCTGGCCTTGGGAAGGAGGTCTGGGGCCACTGCGAGCACTCGGTAGTCGCCTCGAGCGGTCGAGGTGAAGCCGGTTGAGGAGCAAGTGGCCGGCGAGACGAGCCGGTTGTTGACGAGCGCCCATGTCGCGCGCACCCTCGTCGACGGCCAGCAGGCGGTCCAAGCCTCCACCGTACGAGCAGGTCCAGCTCAAGCAGCCTCCACAGCCGCGCTGGTGGCAGCTCGACCGCCCAGAGCGCGACCTCGTCGCCATCTCGCTCGCCGTCAAGGTCCTCCTGTTTCCGAGCTAGTACGTCCAGCCGAGTCCGGTCCGGCACGGTCAAGAGCTGACACAGTCCTTGCGCAGCCGCTCCACCGACTTCGAGGTCCACCGCAACTGGTGCGCCCTGTTCTCCTCCTCCTCCTCGACCCGGCTCGGAGCTGACCGATGTGGGGGCGCTCGCTCGCAGGCTCGCCGTCACGCACTCGCTCCCCCTGACCCAGTGGTACTTCGATGTGCGTCCTCTCAGATGTGTCGTGCTGCCCGCCCGCAAGCTGACCCACGAGCTTGCCCTGCTCGCAGACGACGAGCGAGTGGACGCTCGACTACCCGCCCTTCTTTGCCTACTGGGAGCGCGTCCTCTCGTCGTTCGCCTACGTCGTCGATCCCGAGATCGTGCGCCTCGACAACCTCGGCTATGCGGCAGGCGCCGCCGTCGCGTTTCAGCGCTCGACCGTCATCCTCTCCGAGCTGGTCCTCGTCCTCGCCCTGTTCCGGTGCGTCCACGCCAAGCCTCTCCGCCCGACCGAGTGAGCCCGAGCTGATTCGCCTCTTCTCTCTGCAGATGGGCGCGCACGTCGCAAGCACCCGACTACCCGACCGCCCGCATCATCGCCGCCTCGGTCCTGTTCCACCCCGGCCTCCTCATCGTCGACCACATCCACTTCCAGTACAACGGCTTTCTCCTCGGCGTCCTTATGTGGAGCCTCATCGCCGCTCGACAGGTGCGCCCACTCGTACTTGGCCAACGTCCTCTAGCTCGAGGCTGACGTTCCCTCCCTCGCAGGACAACCTGTACGCCTGCGCCGCGCTTTTCGCCACGCTGCTCAACTTCAAGCACATATTCATCTACCTCGCCCTGCCCTACTTCATCTTCTTACTGCGGCGTCATTGCTATCCTCCAGGCGGCAGTGCGTCGTCGCCCTCTCCCTCGCCGCTCAGGACCTCTCGAGGCTCACCTTCCTCTCCTTGCCCGCAGAGTTCCAGGTCGACCGCGTCGTCGAGCTCGGCCTCATCGTCGGCGGCGTCTGCGCCCTCTCGTTTGGGCCCTTCCTCCTCGCCGGCGGGCCGTCGCAGATCCGCCAGATCCTCGCCCGCCTCTTCCCCTTTCAGCGCGGGCTCAACCACGCCTACTGGGCCGGCAACGTGTGGGCACTCGTCAGTGCGGTCGACAGGGTGCTAGTCAAGTGTGCGTTCCGACCTCGTCTCAGCTTGTGCTCGTCCTCGTCGTCTCGCTGACTCGGGCCCGCTTCCCGCGCGCAGATCTCGTCGCTCGAGGCTGGCCCGTCGCTTCAGAAGCGCTCACGTCGTCGTCTCGCGGCATCATCGGTGCAACAACGTTCGGCGTGCTGCCGAACGTCTCGCCTCGCCTTACGTTCGGGCTCACGTTCGCCATCACGAGCCTGTTCCTCGTCAAGCTCTGGTTCGACCCGTCGTTCAAGCGCTTCCTCGACTCGGTCGTCCTCGCCGCCATGACGAGCTTCCTGTTCGGCTGGCACGTGCACGAGAAGGCCGTCCTCCTGTTCTTGATCCCGCTCAGGTGCGTCTCTCTCTCTCTCTCTTACGCCCCGCCCTCTCTCGCATCGGTCCTGACGCCCGCCCTTGCAGCTTGACGGCGACCGACGACGACAACCACTTTCGGGCGTTCGTCGTCGCGACTACGGCGGGCGTCTTCGGCCTGTTCCCGCTCCTCATCAAACCTGCAGGTTCGTCCTGCTCTTCTCCACCGCCCCTCCCTCTTCCTCGCCCTGTAGACTGACCCACTCTTATCCTCGCAGAGACGCCGGTCAAGGTCATCTTCTCGCTCGTCTGGGCCGCCCTCGTCGTGCCGCAGCTGCGCCGGGTCGTGTACCGCCCGCTGCCGAGCCTGTCGACCATGATCGTCGACAAGGCCGAGGCGGCGTACCTCTTTGGCTTCGTCGGGCTGCAGATCTGTGCGTGCTCTTCCTCTTCTCTCGATCTTCTCGCTGCGAGGGTGCAGCTGATTCACGCCTCGGTGCGCGCCCGCAGACACCTCGCTCCTCCACTCGCTCTTCTTCCCCTCGGCGCCCGTCGCCGCCGCCCTCCCGGGCCTCGTCGCCTGCTCCGCCTCGTCGCTCGTCAATGGGACGTGCGTCGTCCCCGCAGCGGCAGCCCAGGTCGCCCAGGTCGCAGAGTCGAACATGGAGTTCCTGCCGCTCATGGCGACGAGCGTGTACTGCGCCGTCGGGATCGTCTGGAGCTGGTTGAGGCTCAGCTGGGGGTTCTTGACGAGCTAGAGGAGCGGTGACGGCGGGCGCAAAGCAGGGTTTTCGGGGACAAGGTGCAGCGGTGCGTCGGCGAGAGAGGCTCGTGCGCTCGCTCGCTCGCTCTGCGCTCGCGCTACCGCTGGGGATTCCCTCTCGACGTTCTATTTACGGTCTCCTTGAGCTGAGAGGCACGAGTAAGCAGCATGAGAGCTAGCTCGAGCGACGAGGACTGCCTAGGATCGCTCTCGAGGTCCGGGCACAGCTCTCGGAGAAGGCGACGGCGACCAAGAAAGGAAGATACGGAAGCACTGCAACGGCACAACACGACTGCGACGACCTATCTATCTGCTCTGCTCAACCCGAGCCCGACCGCGCCCTACCCGAGCCTTGCCGCCCGGGCAAACCTCCTCGCAAGCCGGTCCTCCTCGTCCTCGTCGTCGTCGCTGCTCTCGAGCTCGCCGCGCTCCTCCTCCGCACGCTCCTGGTCGCTCCCCTCCATGTCGTCCTCGCCGGGCGGGCCCTCATCCTCCCCGCCGTTCCGCTCCGCCCGCCGCGCCGACTCTGCGCCGTCGTGCGCCTGCGCCTGCCCGTCGCCGAGCGCGACGAGCGCATCGTTGATGAGGACGGCGCGCTCGATGCGCTGGCTCTTGAGCTCGACGACCTCGGGCGTCGCGTCGTTGTCGAGCAGCTCGAGGTCGCAGTAGGTCGCTTCGAGGCGGCGCAGGAGGCGCAGCTCGAGGGTGCGGCGCGAGGACGACGGCGGGGAGCGCAGGATCGAGGCGTAGGCGTTCTCGAAGAGGGCGGCGGCTGCGTGCGAGGGAGAGAGCGTCAGTCTGGGCTCGAGGAAAGAGTGAGAGGAGCGAGAGCGGAGGAGACGCACCTCGGATCAGGACCTGCCGCGTTTCCCGCACGAGGTCGTTCTCGGGCACGAGGACCTTGACGCCCTCGTCCTCCTCGTCCTCGTCCTCCTCGTCCGCGCCCTCGCTCGTCTCGCGCATGCGCCGCTCCTCCTGGAACCCGACCTGCCGCCCGAGGTACAGGGCGCCGACGGCGTCGAGCAGGACGCGCCCGAGCCCGAGCAGGACGTTGCCCTGCGTGCGCTCGTACGGCGCGATGCGCCTGAGGGTGCGCTCGACGACGCGCTTGACGTCGCGGCGGCGGCGCGCGTCGACGTCGCGCGCCTGGAGCACCTGGGCATGGGCGCTCGCGGCGTCGACGAGCGCGTTGGCCGACATGGACGCGCTGACGAAGCGCACGTCGGCGACGTGGGTGGCCCAGTTGAGGCGGCGGGACCAGGTCGAGGGCGAGCCGGGCGCGAAGGGGAGGAGCGACGAGAGGTCCGAGAGGAGGCGCGCCGAGCCGAGGACGGTGCTCGCGGTCGAGGACGAGGCGTGCTCTCCCTCGGGCGAGAGAGGGTCGATGGGCGTGAAGAGGGCTGCGAGGAGCGAGCCGAGGGTCAGGTCTGGGCTCAGGGAGCGAGAGAGAGTAGGTCGAGAGGGGACGCACCTTGGACGTTGCGCCTGCAGGCAAGGTCGAGCAGGTCGGCGAGCTCGTCCTCGCGCACGACCGTCTGCCCCTGGTCGTCGACGCAGCTCGCGAATGCGCGCGTCGTCTGGGTCCGGGCCCACTCTGCGAGCATCTCTGCGGCCCAGGCGGGGACGGGCGAGAGGTCGACGGCGGCGTGCTGGCGGTTCGGGTCTTGCGGGCGGGTGACGCTCGGGACCGAGTCGAGGGCGGGTGGAGGCGGGAGGCGCAGGAGGTCGGCGGCGCGGTCGAAGTGGGCGAGGGCGTCGTCGAGGTGGTGGGGGAGGGCCGAGGGCGCGGTGCCGTCGAACTCGCCGACGCGGGCGAGGGCGAACGCGAGGCAGTACTCTGCGCGAGCCTCGTCCTCGGCAGAGAACTTGAGCGGGCGGTGGTGCTGCTGGTGGTGCTGCTGCGGCTGCGGAGGGCCCTGGCCGTGCTGGAGGAGAGGGACGGCGGCCTTGACGACGCCGAGGAGGGCCTCTCGCGCTTGGAGCGAGTTGGGGCCGACGTGGCCGGTGGCGAGCTCTGCTCGGAGTGCAGGCGAGTTCAGGGCGGCGTCTGCCTGTGCGCGCAGGAGGACGAGGCGCTGGATCGGAGCGGGCAGTGGAGGGTTAGACGAGGACCCGGCCGCGAGCGACGCCGAGATGGACAGCGGGATGGTCGAGGCCTGCGACATGCTGCTAGACGAGGCCACGCAGCTCAGCAACGAGCGCCGACTTGGACGAGAGCGAGAGAGAGAGAGAGGCGGCTTCGTCGCTGGCGACGGCTCACCCGGCTCTCGCTCCTCGATGACCATCCTCCCCGCCAAGGATGCCGTCTGCGAGGGCCAAGAGTACCCAGGGCCTCCCCTCGAGGCCCACCACCACTCGCCCAACCACCTCGAGCGGTGACGACGGCGCCCGGGTCATCGCCCTCCTCCCAGCGAGGGGAGCAGGCCGCGACGTCGGCCTCGTCGCGCTCGAGGTCGACACAGGCCACGTTCACCTCACCCAGGTGCGTCCATCTCTCCCCACCGAGCCGCGCAGGAGCCTGCGAGCTGACACCGCCCGCTCGCCCTCCCCGCAGTTCGCCGACTCGCCTACTTGGGTCAAGACGCTCCACCACTGCCGCAAGGCCCGCCCAAAGGCCATCATCCTCCCGCAGAGCGCCCTCTCGACCATCCGCATCGCCGATCCCGACACGGACGACGCCGACCAGGCCACCGCCGCCACGAGCGCCGAGGTCGCCATGCTCGTCGACGGCCTCAAGCACGACTGTCCCGACGTGCCTCTCGTCGCCGTCCTGCGCAAGTACTGGAACGAGCAGGTGCGTCCCTTCCGCGCGTCTGAGGCTGCCGTCTTGCGCGGCGGCTGACCCTCTCCCTCGCAGGCCGGCACGCTTTGACCTTCGCAAGCTCGACCACGAGCCTCTTTCTGACGCCTCTCCCTCTGCGCGCAGGCTTCGGGTTCCTCACCCAGCTCGCGGTGCATGACGACGAGCGCCTGTCGACCCTCAACGTCTGCAAGTCCAAGTGGTACGCCCTGAGCGCCGCCGCCGCCCTCTTCAAGTGGCTCGACTCGGCCCAGAGCCTCTCGTTCCCGCCCAACTCGCTCCGCATCCGCTACGCCCCGCTCGACGGCACGTGCCTCATCGACACCGAGTCGGCAAGGAACCTCGAGCTCGTCGCCAACGTGCGTCCCCCCCTGCTCCCGCTCTTTGCCCCCTCGCGCGAGCAGACCCTGACGCCCGACACCTCGAGCAGGTCCTCAACAAGAACTCGAAGCAGCACCTCCTCGGCATGCTCAACAAGTGCCAGACGCCGATGGGCACACGGCTCGTCCGCCCTTTCTCCTCGGCCTCGAAGGGTCCGTGCACCCGACTGAGCCTCCTCGCGCGACGCAGCTCCACTCAAACATCCTGAGTCCGCTCACCGACCCGAGCATCATCGACGGCCGTCTCGACGCGGTGCGTCCATATCCCTCTCGAATTCTCTGCCCAGGTGAGCGAGCACTGACGGTCTCACCGTGCAGGTCGAGGAGCTCGTCAACTCGGAGGAGCGCTCTCGCGCAGTCCGCAAAGCGCTCGAGGAGTGCGTCCATTCGCCTCTCGCCTGCATCTTTCACGACTGATGCTCTGCGTGCGCTCGCAGGCTCAAGGCGCTCGACCTCGACAAGATCGTCTCGCGCCTCCTCTCGCCCATCCGCACCGCCTCGACCTCTTCCTCCTCGCGCACCTCGACCTCGTCCCTCTTCCCGCGCTCAACTGTCAACCAGGACCCCTCGTCGCGCATCGCGTCGCACCTCGCCCACCTCCTCCACCTGCGCCAGTTCCTCTCGTCGCTCCCCAAGCTCCGCGCCGTCGACCGCGCCCTCGCCGACGAGCAGCTCGATCGCATCGCCGACGTCATCGAGGCGGGCGTCAACCCGGACGTGTGGGCCGCGCAGGGCGGCGACGGCCCGGGCAGGAAGGGCGGCTCGGCGGCGGCGGCGGGTGGGTTGACCAAGCGGCACGCGAGGTTGTTCGCCATCAAGGCCGAGCGCAAGCTTCCGTGCGTCGCTTGCCTTCCCCTCGTCGGCCCCTGTTGCCTCTGAGCGCGCACTGATCCTCCCCTTCCTTCCACCCCCTCTCCTCCCCCCCACAGCCTAGACGTCGCGCGCGAGACGTACCGCGAGAACCTCTCGGACGCGCACGACCTCGGCGACATGCTCCGCAGCACGTTCGCGCTCGAGACCGTCCAGATGGTGCAGGTCGGCGGGGCGGGCGGCGGAGGAGCCGGCGGCGGGTTCGTCTTCACCATGAGCAGGGACGAGTGGGACGACAAGAAGGGCGAGATGGCGCGCGCCGTGACGAACGTGGTGCGTCCCCTCCCCTTTCCTTGCGACCGAGGACGAAGGCTGACGCAGAAAGACGGTCCGTGCGCAGACCCTCAAGGGGAAGAAGGTCGAGTTCTCGTCGCTCGAGCTCAAGAAGCGCAACGCTCGCCTGCACGACTCGGTCCAGGAGATCCTCATCATGTCGTGCGTCGCTATCATCTCTGTCCCTCGAGAGGGTCTCGCTGATGCTGAACGTCTGCGCGCAGGGAGGAGATCCTCGAGGAGATGTTCCACGACATCAGGGGCTGCCTCGGGTGCCTGTACAAGGCCGCCGAGGTCATCGCGATGCTCGACATGATCTCTTCGTGCGTCCTCCCCTCTCTCATCTCCCGCGCGAGTCGAGCTGACGCCGCCGACGCCGACGCTCGCAGGTTCGCCGAGGTCTCGAGCAAGAACGAGTACGGTGCGTCCTCGCCCGTCTCCCTCTACTGAGCTGCAGCCCTGGCTCACATACCCATGCAACAGTGCGCCCCGAGTGGACCGACACGCTCGCGATCAAGGCCGGGCGTCACCCGCTCCACGAGCAGTTCCGCATGTCGGACGGCTCGTTCGTCCCCAAGTGCGTCTGCGCATCCTCCTCTCCTCTCCACGGGCCGTCCCTGACGTTTCATCGTACACAGCGACACGTACGCGAGCGAGGCGGCATCGTTCCAGCTCATCTACGGCGCCAACATGAGCGGCAAGAGCACCCTCCTGCGCCAGATCGCTCTCCTTCACGTCATGGCTCAGGTGCGTCCGCTCTCTCCTCTCCTTCCCTCCCCTGTCGATGCTCAGCCTGACGATGAGTGTGCACGCAGATCGGCTGCTTTGTCCCGGCCCTCTACGCCTCGTTCCGCCCGATCTCGGCCCTCCTCACGCGCCTCTCGAACGACGACGACCTCGCCGCCTCGCTGTCAACGTTCGCGAGCGAGATGAGCACGATGAGCACGATCCTCGGCGCGCTCGGTGCGCACCAGGGCGAGGGCGAGAACGCCGAGCCGGCGCACTGCCTCGTGCTCATCGACGAGCTCGGGAGGGGCACGAGCCCCGAGGAGGGAGTCGGCATCGCGCACGCCATCGCCGAGGAGATTATCAAGAGCAAGGTGTGCCCTCGTCCTCGCACTGCGTTCGGCGCCTCGTGCCCTGCGTCCTCGGCTGACTCGCTCGACCTCCTGCAGGCGTTCTGCTTCTTCGCGACCCACTTCAAGGTGCGCTCGCTCGCCCTCTCTCGCCTGCGGTACAGCGGCTGACGTGAGCATGCTCATGATTATGCAGGAGCTCGCCGTCACTCTCCCCTCGCGCTACCCGAGCGTCGTCTCGCTGCACCTCGAAGCCGAGGTGCGTGCTCGTCTCGCCGTCCTCCCTCTCTGTAAAGCCTCGCCTGACCCGCACATCCACAGATCGACGAGAGCCAGCCCGACTTCAGCATCACCTTCCGCCACAAGGTCCGCGACGGCGCCACGCCGCTCACCCACTACGGTGCGTCCCTCCTCACCTCGTCCCTTCTCTCGCTCGCCGTTGACTGACGCTCTTGCCCTCGCTCGCGCCCGCAGGCCTCGAGCTCGCCAAGGTCGCCAAGCTCCCCTCGCGCGTGCTCGACGTCGCGCGCATCGCGAGCCTCACGCTCGAGAACCTCGCCGAGGACGGGCGCAGGAGGAGCAAGGAGGGCAAGCTCGCGCGCAGGAGGCGGTGCCTGCTCGAGGTGCGTTCTCTTTTCTCTCTGAAGCATCGTCTTTGTGCAGGGGATCACCGCTGACGCTGCAGTGGCGGTGCTCGCAGCTCAGGACGACGCTCAAGGACCTCGTCTCGAGCAAGGTGACGGACGCCGACATGCTGCGCGGCCTCGTGCGCCAGCTGCAGGACGAGACGGTCGCCATGCTCGCCGAGACGATGCAGCCGCCGAACACGCACATGGGCGATGTCGACATAGGCGGCGGCGAAGAGCGCGTCGGAGTGGTCGAGGACGAGGCTCGTTCGCTCGAGGGGGAGGACCTGGCGGTGGTGTCGCTCGGCCCGTCGCATGAGGGTGTCGGTGAGGCACAGGAGGAGGCTCTCGGCCGCGAGGAGGGACCCGAGGACGCCAAGGCGGCGCGCGACGAGGAGCTCGAGGCGCAGGAGGAGGACGGCGAGGACATGCTGGCGTTCGACTGATTTGTTGATAGCCCTGTTGTTGTTGCGCTTGCTGCTTTGCATTGCACTGCTTCCGCCGACTTGCGCTAGACAAGAGAGCTCTCTGTGCGGTGGGAAAAGGAAAGACAGCAACAGCGCGACGCGAGAGCGAGGACGCGACCTGAGCACGCTCTCGCTCTCCACACGCCGCTCTTCTCGCCTGGAGCGAAGCACAGCAGCACAGCAGCCCCGACAAACACGCCCTCGCGTCCACAGCGCCTCGCCCGCAGCCCCCTCTACCACCCCTTCGCGCCCCCGCCCTCCTCGCGTCGGCCACCCTCTCCAGCCTCGACCGAGCACGGCTACCCCCCTCCTGCACGCCTGCACGGTCCACCATGTCGTCCATGGAGGTCTCCTTCAGCGGCTCGCCCCCACCCACGCTCGACCCGACCTCGCCCGCCGCCGACCCCTCCTCCCCCTCGACCAAGCGCGCACCTTCGCGTCCGCCGCCCGCCCCGACCCACGCCGAGGCCGTGCCGCGCGCCAAGGTGACGCGCACGTACGGCCGCAAGCCCGTCGAGGACGCGCAAGCCGCCGCAGAGCCCGTTGCGGACCAAGGTCGCGTCCTCGAGCGCACCTCCATGGTCGTCATCCCCGACTCGGAGCCCGCCGTCAGGGCGCAGCACCCTTCGTCCGAGTCGGACGCCGACGGCGACACGACGATGCGCGCTCGCCCGCGCCACGCCTCGTCGTCGCCGAGCCGACGAGACGTGCAGTCGACCGACCCGACGAGCGAGGACGAGGAACCCGTCAAGCTCGCCGCCACACGCTCAAAGCCGTCCCTCCCCGCCGGCGTCGTCAGCGACAGTGAGTCGAGCGACGATAGCGACGACGTCGACGCCGACGCCGACGACACGGGCGCGCTCGCCTTCCTCAAGCGCCGCCCAGCTCTCGAGGACCTCCTCGCCGACGTCGACCGCGACTTTGACGCCCGGCCCGAGGACGCGACCGCCGCCACCACCGTCCTTCCGCCTACTTCTTCGTCCCTCCCGCCGCTCACCATCACCAACGAGTCGGGCTCGTCCTCCCGACCAGCCTCCTCCTCGCAGCGCTCTCCCGCACAGCGCCGCCCCGCCCCGCCCTCGTTCCCCTCCCACGACCTCGACGACATCGAGGCGCTCCTCGCCTCGACCCAGTCGGCCGACAGCGAGGACGTCGTCCCGACGGCGCGCAGTCGCGCTCGCAAGCCTCGCACCGTCCTCGACTCGGACGACGAGGAGCAGGACGAGGCGCCGCAACCGACTCGCGCGCCCAAGCACAGCGCGACGGCGCGCCGTGTCATGCCGTCGGGCGACGAGGCGACGGCGCCGGCGCCGACGCTGTCGCGGGCCGACAAGGTGCGCGAGCTGTGGCAGAAGCGGCACGACGCCGAGCAGGCCAAGCAGCGCAAGCGCGGCATGGAGCTCGCCGCGGCCCGCGGCGAGGAGTACGTCGAGCTCGAGCCGCCACCGTTCGTCGAGGACATGATCGAGGAGGACTCGGACGAGCGGGCGGGCAAGAAGAAGGTCAAGGCGAGGAGGTCGACCGAGAAGAAGGCCAAGGTGCGTCCTGATTCCTTCGATCCCCTCCCTCGTCACTCTCTCTGACTCACTCTCGCTGCTCGCAGTCGCTCAGTAAGAAGGAGCTCGAGGAGATGAACAAGGTCACGGCCGCCCTGAACCGCCGTGCGTCATCTCTCCTCTCCTCTCTCGTTCCACTGCTCGCTCGCCGCTCACGCCCGCTCTTCATGCACGCGCAGAGCAAGAAGTACGCCTCGTCGCGACCCGCAAGATGGGCATGTCGGTCTCGGACGCCCTCAAGCAGCACCACCTGTGCGTCGACAATCTACTCTTCCGCTTGCGCCGTCAGCACTCCCTCAAGCGCCGACTCTGACTACTTTCCTACGCTTGCTCCCTCAGCTCGTCCCTCCCGCCTCCCGCCATCAGCCGCAGCGTCTCGACGCACGGCCCGCCTGCCACCATAACCTTGTCCTCCTCGTCGGACGCCATCGTCACCTCGTCTCCGTCGCACGACGTCGCCCAGACGCCCGTGCCGAAGCTCAAGCTCTCGTCCAAGGCGCTCGGCAAGCAGCGGGCCACGTCGCCCATCGCCGACGGCGACCACGATACGCCGGTCCCGCACCGCGTCCGCAGGCCCCTCGCGCTCGGCGAGCGGCCCGAGCGCAAGCGTTCGCCCGCACCGCCTGCCGCCGCCGCCGCCGCCGACGACGACGACGATGACGAGCTCCTCGCACCCGCCGACATGATCCGCCGCGCCGACGAGAAGCGCGAGAAGGCTCGCCGCGCGCAGGCGCTGCAGGACAAGAAGCGTGCCGCGCTCGCCGCCGCCAAGGCCGCCGCCGTCAAAGCCGCCCAGGCCGACTCGGACTCGGACCTCGAGATCGAGATGCCCGGCGCGCCGTCGAGGGCGGTCCGCGCGTCGTCGTCGCAGGCCGAGGGCACGCTCGCCGCCTTCGCGCGCACGCCCGCGCGTCCCAAGAACAACCCGCGCAAGGTGCTCGCGCGCATCGCCGGCGTCGACCTCGCGCACCCGCCGAGCGACGACGCGCTCCCGAGCGAGAGCCAGCTTGACGCCGCCGGGCACGAGTTCGGCCGCCACCTCGACACTCGGTACCACGAGAACCTCGCCTCGACGCGCAAGAAGCACCTGCCGTCCACCATCCTCGCCTCGTCGTCGACCTCGCGCGCCAAGAAGAGCACTCGGCCCGTCGAGATCACGCACGAGAAGCTGAGCGCGGGCCTGCGGGAGAAGGTCCAGCTGCAGGCCCTGCTCGTGCGCACGAGGAACGCGACGCGCGCTCGTCAGCGCGAGCAGAATGCCGCCGCGCAGGGCGACAAGCAGGAGCTGCAGTCGGTCGACGTCGGCGCGCTCATCAAGAGCAAGCGCGAGAAGGAGGAGGCGGACGAGCAGGACGAGCAGGACGAGCAGGACGAGCAGGACGAGCAGGACGAGGACGGCGACTACATCGAGGCCGACGAGGACGAGGAGGGTCCTGACTCGGCCTACGCAGGCTCGGGCTCGGAGCTCGACGAGGCGGGCAGCGGTGCCGACGAGCCCGACCCGGTCGCAGCGGCTGCTGCCGACGACGACGACGCCGGCGAGGACGACGTCGACAGCGACGGCGAGCTCGTCATGCCTCGCTCGTCGCAGAACTCGGAGCGTCACCTGCAGGCGACGCAGGAGGCGGCAGAGGAGGACGAGGACGAGGAGATGCCGCCGCCGACGATGGCCCGTCGCAGCAAGATCCGCGTCATCGCCGACGAGGACGACGACGAGCAGCAGCGCTCGACATCCGACACGCCTGCGTCGACCGAGCTCGCACCGACCGAGGTCGTCAAGACGCCGTCTGTCGACGCTCAAGCCTCCGCGCCCGCCAAGGTCGGCTTCGGCGCTCTCCTCGGCGACGACGGCGACGCCGGCGGCTTCTCGCAGTTCTTCGACTCGCAGTTCAGCCAGGGAGCAGGAGGCGACCAGGTGCGTCCTCTCTCGGTCTCGGTCTCCTTGATTCAGCTCGGCCTCCTGCTGACGCCGTTCGACGCTTCCTGCAGATCGAGGGCTTCCTCCGTCCCGCCCACGACGACATGTCGGCGCCGGCACCGACCATGTTCGCCGCACAGCCGCTCATCAGCACCGCCGAGCGCGCTGCCGACGCCGCTCGTCTCGAAGCCCGCGGCGGCTTCAACGACTTCGAGCCGGCGACGCCTCGAGAGCTTCCTGCGCCGCGGCAGTACATCAACGACAACGGGTGCGTCCCATCCTCCTCTCGTCCTTGCGTCCTCCGTCAGCCATAGAAACTGATCCTCTCGACCGCCCGCAGCTTCCTCACCCAGACCCGCCCGGCCAACCTCTTCGACTCGCCGTCCGACTCGCCCGGCTACCGCCGCCCGTCGATGTCGATGCTCGACTCACAGTCGCAGGCGCTCGACGAGACGCAGGTCGCGACCGCCGAGACGCCGACGCAGCTGTCCAAGGACCCGACCCGGCTGCGGCGCAACGCCGCGCTCACCTCGTTCGAGAGCCTCGCCCCTCTCGCTGCGACCGAGGTCGACTCGTCCCGCTCGCGCGCCGAGGAGTCGCAGCTCGAGGATGCGCAGGCCGAGGAGACGCAGGACACGCAGGACGCGCTGCACACCTTGCCGTCGGCCGCGCAGCCGACCGCGCCGCGCAACGCCTTCGACGCGCTCAAGGCCGGCGCAGCACACGTCGGTGCACCAGCCGAGGCGCAGCAGGCGCCTCGTCGGCGCATGCGCAACGCGTTCGTCGACGCCGAGGCGGACCTGTCGGACGAAGAGGTCGGGCTCGGGCTCGGCGGCGTCAGCGGCGACGAGGACGAGGACGGGCACGATGCAGAGCTCGAATCGCTCGTCGACAACGAGGAGGTCGACCGCGACGTGCAGGACGAGCAGGACAAGCTTGCTCGCGACCGCTACCAGTGCGTCTTCCTCTCTCTCCTCGGCCTCCCTCGACCGCTCGACGCACAGACCGCTGACGCACATTCCTCGCCTGCAGGGAGGACCAGGAGAAGGCCGAGGCCGAGGCCATGAAGCGGGCGCAACGCGTCGTCGACGGCAAGGAGCGCCAGAAGCGCAGCGCCTACGACCTCTCGGACGACGACTTCGACGACGAGTACGTCTCGCGCAACGGGCACCGCGAGAAGAAGGCTCGCGTCGAGTCGCTCACGATCGGCCAGCTCAGTGCGTCTTCGTTTCGCTCGTCCTCTTCGAGCTCGCACACATGCTGACTTTCTCGACCCGCTCGCTCGCAGAGGAGAACGAGGAGACGCAGGCCTTCGGCAACATCCTCGCCCAGGGCTTCGTCCCGACCGCCAAGGTCGGCGAGTACGCCTTCCTCGAGACGCAGCACGGCCTGTCGGACGACGACGAGAACGGCGACGCCGACATCGAGGAGGACGACCGGGCGCAAGACGTGTTCGGCCGCGTCGACGCGCCCGAGCTGCGGGTGCGCTCGTTCCACGAGGCGCAGGAGCTCGCCGTGCAGCAGACCAGGGCGCGGCGCACGCTCGACGAGGACGAGGACGTCGACATGCTCGGGCGCGAGGAGGAGGACGACGAGACGTACGACGAGCGCGTCCGGCGCGAGTTGTCGCCGCAGATCCACCTCGGCGCGTCGTCGTCGCCGGCGGCGCCCCTCAAGCTCAACCTCAAGCACCGCACGACCACGACGGTCGTCCAGGCGGCGCACGTTGACGACTTTGCCGACCTGGATGTGCGCTTTCCTTTCTCTCTTCGACTGTCGCCCTCTCGTGCGCAACCACTGACGCCTCGCCTCGCTCTTGCAGTCGCAGCTCTCGGTCTTTGGCGTCCAGCACGGCACCACGGTCAAGTACAGCGAGCGCGACGAGTCGAGCATCACGACCAACAACGTCGGCGGCGGGCGCAGCGCAGTGTGCGTCCTCTCCCGCCTCGGCTCCTCTCTCTCTCCGTGTCCCTCGTCCTGACTCGACGTTCGTGCAGCACGAGCTTCAAGCGCACGACCGTCACGACGACCACCACGACTGCGGCGGCCGCGGGCGGGAGACCGGGCGCGAAGGGCGGTAAGTCGGGCTCGGCGCTCGGGCCCCGCCCGAGCAAGTTCGCCGCGGTGCGCAAGGGCGGGTTTGCTTAGAGAGGGCGTCGAGGGCCTGCGAGCTCTGTGTGTCTAGCTGTTTATCCCCCCGCGTCGTCAACTTCCTCTCCCTCTTCCTCTCGTGCACGGTCCTCTAGTCTCTTTTGTTGCATCTGCGCTCTCCTGATTTGCTCGCTCCATGCTCTCGCGGCGCCTGGGCAGAGCGCAAGCGAGAGCCGCCGCCGAGAGCGCCACCTAGGTGGGAGAGAAGCGAGCGAGCGGAACGTAGCTGAGCGGGATGCCGCAGGTCAAGTAATTTCGCTTGACTTTTTTGTAATCGACTCGGGCTCGAACGACCTCGCCTCTTCGCTGCGTAGGAGAGGAGCGATGTCCTGCGACCCTGTCGAGCTCGGCACGGTCAAAAGCTCTCGCAAGTCCTGCTACAAAGCTGCAAGACCGCTTTCAGAGCCGTGAACTGCAGGCGGACGTAGCCGAGCGGGACGAGGCGGCGACGCTTTGACCCCTTCGGCGCGACTGCTCGCCTCGTCTCGACGCTCGAGCCGTATCTGAGCCTCTCGGACTGGGGTCGAGCCATACTGAGAGAGCGAAAGAGAAGCGTAGGAGCCAAAGACAGGGCTCAATTGGCGGGAGCGGTCTCTCCTTCTCGTCGTCTCGAAGCGAGTCCTCCTTCACCACCGTCTCCTCGCCTCGTTACCCCGCTCGAACGCCTCGTATCTCGATGTAGCTCGTCCTGTGCGACCATGAGCGCAAAAGGAGCGAGCGTACGAGCAAGGAGGAGGTGAGAAGGGCGAGCAAGCGCGTCGACGCGCCGCGCGCGCTCCCGGGCTCGCGCCTCTCTTTCGGCTCTCGCTCGTCGCCCTCTTCGTCTGGGAGCGCTACCGCTCGTCGAGGCCTGCTGCAGGGTGTACTCGAGACGCCCGTGACCTTCCCAAGCCGAGCGGTGCGGAGCGTGAACGAGGAGAGCCGGCAAGGCCAGTCGACCATGCGTACGGCGTCGCTTTGCAAAAGGGCACTTTCCTTGGTTGTTCACCCTGGGTTCATCGGCTCACCGTCAGCATGCCACCAGAGCGGAGGCTTTCCTGCTACAGGACCGTCCGCTCAACGACACTTTAGCTCTGTGCAGCGTTGGACGACTTCCCGGTGTGGCTCCGGTCGAAGGTGCCTCGCTGTAGGATGCCTATGCAGTCACTTTGCGCCTCGCGCTTTCTCTCTTTTTGCGCTCGGCTCGCTTGCACTTTTCTTTCTTTGCGCCAAGTCGCGAGTCAAGCACTTTCGTTTGACTTTGGTTGACTTTTTTTTGGTAATCGACTCGGGCTCGAGCCAGTTGGCCTTCTTGACGAGCAAGCAGGAGCAGAGAGGCGAGTTCCGGCGACCCTGTCGACCTCGGCACGACCGTACGCTCTCGCAGACATTTTGTCAGAGCTGCACGACCGCTCTCGAGAGCCGAGAACTGCGAGCGAAAGTCGGCGCAGCACGAATCGTTGCTCGGGCTCGGTCTACACAAGACAGCGCCCGGACTAGTAGAACATGACGGTGTGGAGGAGCTGGTGCGGATGCCGCTCCTGCTGCCGAGCGAGGATGTCGTCAATCTCGCCATCGAGGTCTTTGGACCCCTCGATCTGCGGGCGGCGTCGTGCGGCGGCGACGGTCAGTCTCGGCGATAAGGCAGCAGCGAGAGACCGAGACGAGGAGGGCGCGAGCCGACGCACCGCTGCGCAGAGGTCGAGCAAAGCCTTGCCGGCGATGAGCGCCTCCTCGTGGTTGTCCTTGATCTCGACGTTGATGACGTGCACGGGCCGGTTCAGCTCGCCGCCCTTTGTGAGGAGGTCTGCGCACGATCAGGACGGGTCTATTCAGCCTTTGAGCTGAAGAGGCGGTGCGTACAGCCGACGAGGCCCGGAAAAGCGACGACGCACCGTCGATGACGGCGTCGTAGCAGCGCTCCTCGCACGTGATGACGACGTCGGCGACCTGCGAGCTCTCCTGCCACCGCTCGGGCGCCTGCTTGATTTTGCGGTTGCGGTCGAGCATGTTGAGCAGGCCGTTGGCCGTGTAGCTGCAGGCGTGAGGGAGTCGAGGTCTCGGTCGGGGTCAGCTCGGTGGCGCTCGAGGCGTTGGAGGCATGCAAGGAGGGGACGCACAGGCGCTCGTCCTTCTGCTTGAGGTCCTGGTACATGTGCTCGTAGGGCGTGCCGAACGCGTAGATGTTGGGGCGGTCGACGCTCGGCCCAGGTAGGCGCACCGCCGAGCCCGTGCCCGCCGAGATGACGCGGAAGTTGGCCTTTCTGCGAGCAGTCAGCCACAAGACGGGTCAGCTGTTGCTCCTCTCCAAGCGAGAAAGGCAGCTGAGAAGGCAGAGGGAAGAGTGGACGCACGCAAGGACGTTGTGACCCTCCATCGAGCGGTTCTGGTTGCTGGCGCACACGACGCAGAACGTGACGCGCTTGCCGCCGTGCTGCTTGTCGAGCTCATTGGCGCTCGCTGCTGCGCCGAGCGCCTGGGGCGGCGGCGTTGCCATCGGGGTCGTCGCCGAGGGCGGGGTGACGGTCGCGAGGGCTGCACCGGGCGGTGGGCCGTATGACGTCGCGGCGCCGTTGCCGTACGACGAGTAGCCCGATGAAGGCGGCGGTCGCGGCTGGCCGTAGCTTGCGGGTGCGCCGTTGTAGCTGGCGGGCCCGCCGTAGCCGGGAGGAGGAGGAGGGGGAGGAGCGGGGCTGGCTCCTGGCGCGGGCGGTGTGCCGGTGGACGGGCCGTTCGAGTAGGGTGACGAGGTGCGCTGGGCGTACTGCTCGCGCATACGCAGGCGAGGGTCCGACATGGCCGACGGTTGAGCGAGCTGATGAGGACGAGGGTGAGGTCGAGGGGCCTTGGAGCTGGCGCTGCTGGGCCGAGGCGGGGCTGGCTAGGCGATAGCGTGTGCTGCTGAGGCTCTCCTGGTACTGGTGAGTCGAGGCGAGGGCGGGAGCGAGGTGAGGAGGAGGGGAGCGAGCCGGCTAAGCCCCGCAATACAAGCCGCGTCCTAATCCGATCCTAATCAACCCTCGCTCCTCTTCCTCTCGCGCTCATGCTCACACAGGACAAGCTGTCGCACAGCCAGCTCTCTCTCGGAGCTCTCACAGGTGCTGCTACGAAAAGCGCTGTGCACGTCGAGCTACGAGAACCGACTAAAGTCGAACGGCGACGGCAACGCGGCACCGCTGCTCCCGAGCGCATCGAGCCCTGCGAGCGAAGATGACGACCAGGTCAGCGACGAGGGTCGCATGAAGGAGGAGGGGGAGAGGAGCGAGAGAAAGAGCGACGCACAGTGCGGCCAGTTCTCGCCTCCTTGCGAGCCGTCCAGCCCGGCAAGCTCTCCCTCGCCCGGCCCCTCGACCGACGCGTGCCCGCGCCTCTCAGCGCCTCCTCCCTCGCCGGCGAACGCGCCCGCTCCGCCCTGCTGCAGCGGAAAGTCGGTCGCAAAGCTCACGAGGTTGAAGAGCGGGCTCGGCGCCGCGGCGGCGTACTCTGCGCCCGGCGGCGACGCGTAGCTCGGCTGAGGGGCGCCGACGTCCTGCCCGACGTGGCCGGCGAGGTAGTGGTGCTGAGGAGGGGCACGAGGCGGCGGCGGCGGGGCCGAGGACGGCTGCTGAGGGTGCGAGGCGGCGGACGGGCGGTGGGCGTGGGCCGGTTGGGCGAGCGGCGACTGACGGTACGGCTGCTGCGGCTGCGGCTGCGGCGGGTAGGCGCCCTGCTGCGTCGGGTGGTGGAGCGCCGAGAGGTACATGGCCGCGGCCGTGTGTGCCGAGACCTGCTGAGGGGGCGTGTGCGCTTGCTGCGGCGGCGGCGGTTGGTGCTGCTGCTGCGGCGGGGGCGGCGGGACGCGCTGCAGGATGGGCGAGTCGAGCGGGTGGTAGGCCTCGCTCGGCCGCGGCGGGAACATGGTGACGGGCGGAGCTTGCGCCGAGAGGGCGGGCGCGCCGCCGAGCATGTGCGCGAGCACGGCGCCCGGTGACGGGCCGTCGGGCGACATGCCCTCGCTCGCCGACGAGCTGCGGGCGATGCCGACGCCAACGACGCCGCCGCTGACCGCCGCCTTCTTGCGCTGCTTGCGCTCGAGCCGAGTCGGCGGGCCGAGGATGAACCGGCTCGCGTCGGTCCCCTCGGCGAGCGCGTCGCCCATGTCCTCGCCCGACCGGCCCGCCCCGAGCCCGAGCGGTACCGAGATGACGTTCTGGAGCGACAGGTAGGCCTTCTCGCGCAGGACGTGCAGGCGCGGGACGAACGAAGCGACCGGTGCGCCGCCGGCGCCGGCGCTCTCGAAGATGGCGACCGCCTCGTTGAGCTGCGACCAGGCGTGCGGCGCGAGCATCGAACGAGGGCTCTTGATGACGAGGCTGGCCTGGGCGACCGAGCAGGCGTACGTGTGGAAGAAGATGCTGCAGGAGGTTTGGGTCGGGTCAGCCCAGGTCCTGCGACAGCCCCGAGAGGGCTCGAGCGCACGACTCGGACGAGAGCGTGCGAGGGAAAGAGAGAGAGAAAGAGAGGTCGACGCACTGCCACCAGCGCGCGCAGATAGGGTGCAGCCTCGTCCATGACTTGGCGATTGCGAGAAGGTAGACGGCCGTCTCGAGCGAGACGGCGGCGACGCTCGCCGCCCAGGGCGATTTGAGCGGCTCGTCCGAGTTCTTGAGGAGCGCCTGCGCGAACGCCGGCTTGTGCAAGTAGACTGTGTGGCAGTGACCGATCGTCAGCACGTGGCTGCGCTGCGGCGCGAACGAGTAGAGCGAGAGGGAGAGCCGACGCACAGAGGACTTGGGAGAACATGGCGTCGAGCGTGTGTGCTCGCATGACGAAGACGAGGTCGTGCTCTTGCTCTTGCGGCTCGGGCGTCGGCGGGAGCTGAGGGATGCCCGACGGCTTGGCGACGAACGCGGCGGCGGGGAGCGCGCCCGAGCGCCACTCGGCCGGCGTCTCCTTAACAAGCTCGCGCAGCTCCTGGTCGAGCGCGAGGATGGTCGAGTACGACGGCGTCGCGACCGAGAACGCCCGGTCGATGACGCTCCCGATGAGCGTCCCGATGCGCCACTTCTGGCGCTGGTAGCCGTCGGCGTCGTCGGGCATCTCGGTGTCGAAGTGGGCCGCCTGGAGCGTGTACGGGCGCCCGCTGATGAACGCCTGCATGCGCTCGAGCGTGATGAGCTCGTAGAAGACGCGCCGGCGGCGGTTGAGCTCGACGCCCGTGAGCCCGAAGCTCGACCCGTCGCGGTGCAGGCCCTGCGTGACGAGCATGCGGCTCGCCATGCCAAGGATGGGCCAGAACGTCTCGGCGCCTTGGTGAAAGTCGTGGCTGTTGAGCAGGAAGTTGGCGCTGAGCTGGAGCGTCTGGACGCCGGCGAGGGTCGAGTTGGCGAGGAAGCGCGACGCAGCGAGCGTGTTGTGCGCGAGGACGAAGTAGCGGTGCGCGTTGGCGTTCGGCGTCGCCGGTGCCGACGGGTCGAACACGCTGCCGAGCGAGAAGATGATGAAGACGGCGGCGAGCTTGGCGCCGTGCGGGTCGTGCGGCGTGTAGGCGGCGACGAGGTAGTCCTCGTAGAAGACCTGCTCCTCGAGCGGCGTGAACTGGAACGACAGGTACTTCCACTGCGTGGCAGGAGGAGGAGGAGCGTCAGCGACAGCCCTCGCCGACCAGGAAAGGAGGTGCAGGTCGCAGGGGAGGGAGAGGACGGCATGGAGGGACAGGAGGGAGGGGGAAGAGGGTGAAGCCAGAAGTGAGAAGAGGAAGGGAGCGCACGTAGTTC
>Ga0308160_10002245_pt1 | contig 24027 bp, 20 predicted proteins | sample PhyFR1_FD_201036 | JGI IMG/M metagenome (GOLD analysis project Ga0308160, IMG submission 201036) | Phyllosphere microbial communities from UC Gill Tract Community Farm, Albany, California, United States - DLSLF.R1 | ecosystem: Host-associated > Plants > Phyllosphere > Unclassified | place: USA... | reverse complement strand
AACGCGTTCACGGCGTGCCGCTGGATCTCTTGCGTCAGCGCCTCCGGCAGCGGCGCCGGGCAGTGGTACTCGGTGTCGTCGGTGAAGTACTTGTTCTGGTAGTCGTATTTGCCTTCGGGCGCCACGATCTCGACGATCGGCAGCGCGCGCGCGCCGGCGCCCTGCCCCAGCACCGCAACGGTGAACTCGCGCCCGGTGACGAATTCTTCGGCCAGCACCGCTTCGTCCATGCTGGCCACCAGTGCGATGGCCTCGCTCAGCTGGTCGGCCTGGGTGACCTTGGTGATGCCGATGCTCGATCCTTCGAGCGGCGGCTTGACGATCATCGGCAGGCCCAGTTTCGCCACCACCGCGGCCAGGTCGCTGCCGGCGTCGATTTTTGCGTACTGCGGGGTCGGCACGCCTTCCATCAGCCACAGCTTCTTGGTGGTGATCTTGTCCATGCCGACGCTCGAGGCCATCACGCCGCTGCCGGTGTACGGGATGCCGAGCTGCTCGAGCGCGCCCTGCAGGCTGCCGTCTTCGCCGTAGCGGCCGTGCAGCGCGATGAACACGCGGTCGAACTGCTGCGCGGCCAGCTCGGCCAGGCTTTGGGTGCCCGGGTCGAACGGGTGGGCGTCGATGCCGCGGCTTTTCAGCGCGTTCAATACGCCGGTGCCGGACATGATCGACACATCGCGCTCGGCGGAGCGTCCGCCGAACAGCACGCCGACCTTGCCGAACGATGCTGCATCAAAGGTGGAAGTCGTGCTCACGGTATCAAGCCTTTGCATTGGTCAGTTGATGAGGAACGCCGCTGATCGAGCCGGCGCCCATGGTCAGCACGACGTCGCCGTCGCGCGCCACGTTCATGATGGCGGCCGGCATGTCGGCAATCGCCTCGACAAAGATCGGTTCGAGCTTGCCCGAGGTGCGCAGCGCGCGCGCCAGGGCGCGGCCATCGGCGGCCACGATCGGCGCTTCGCCGGCCGGATACACGTCCGACAGCAGCAGCACGTCCGGGGTGACCAGCACCTTGACGAAGTCTTCGAACAGGTCGCGCGTGCGGCTGTAGCGGTGCGGCTGGAACGCCAGCACCAGGCGCCGGCCCGGATAGGCGGCGCGCGCGGCGGCCAGCGTGACCTCGGTCTCGACCGGGTGGTGGCCGAAGTCGTCGACCAAGGTAAAGCTGCCGCCGGCCGGCAGCGCCACTTCGCCGTAGCGCGTGAAGCGGCGGCCGACGCCGCGGAACTCAAGCAGGCCTTCGGCGGTGGCCTTGTCGTCGATGCCGATCTCGCGCGCGATCGCGATCGCCGAGCAGGCATTGAGCACATTGTGCATGCCGGGCTGGTTGAGCACGAACTTGGTATCCGGGTAGCCTTCCTGGCGCACCGTGAAGTGCATGTGCACGCCCTCGGCGTAGGCATCCATGGCGCGCACTTCGGCTTCGTCCGAGAAGCCATAGGTGGTCACCGGCTTGGTCACCTGCGGCAGGATCGAGCGCACGTGCTGGTCGTCGATGCACAGCATCACGCGGCCATAGAACGGCAGGCGGTGCGTGAAGTGCACGAACGCGGCCTTCAGTTTCTCGAAGTCGTGCTCGTAGGTTTCCATGTGGTCGGCGTCGATGTTGGTGATCACCTCGATCATCGGCGACAGGTTCAGGAACGAGGCGTCCGACTCGTCGGCTTCGGCCACGATGTATTCGCCGTTGCCCAGCGCCGCATTGGCGCCGGCCGCGGTCAGGCGTCCGCCGATGACGAACGTCGGGTCCATGCCGCCGGCGGCCAGCACCGACGCCACCAGGCTGGTGGTGGTGGTCTTGCCATGGGTGCCGGCAATCGCGATGCCGCGTTTCAGGCGCATCAGTTCGCCCAGCATGATCGCGCGCGGCACCACCGGCACCTTATTGGCGCGCGCCGCCACCACTTCGGGATTGGCTTCGTTGACGGCGGTCGAGGTCACCACCACGTCGGCCCCAAGCACGTGTTCGGCCGCGTGGCCCAGGAACACCCGCGCGCCCAGGCTTTGCAGGCGTTCGCTGGCGGCGTTGCTGTTCAGGTCCGAGCCCGACACCTGGTAGCCGAGGTTGACCAGCACCTCGGCGATGCCGCTCATGCCGCTGCCGCCGATGCCGACGAAGTGAATGTTCTTGATCTTGTGTTTCATCGTGCTTTCAGTCCTGCCAGTTGTTCAAGTTCACGCGCGATCGCCTCATTGGCGTCACGCTGGCCCACGCGCGCCGCTGCCTCGGCCATCGCCAGGCATTGTTCGCGCGTCGTTTGCAGCAGGCTTTTCAAGCGCTGCGGATTCAGTTCGCCTTGCGGCAAATGCACTGCCGCGCCTTGCCGGTCCATCCAGACCGCGTTGTCGCGCTGGTGGCCCGTGGTGCTGGCCACGAACGGCACCAGCACGCTGGCCACGCCGGCGGCGGTCAGCTCGGACACCGTGATCGCACCGGCGCGGCAGATCACCAGGTCGGCCTCGCCGTAGGCGGCGGCCATGTCGTCGATGAAGTCGACCACATTCGCCTCGACCCCCGCCTCGGCGTAGGCGGCGCGCAGCGCGTCGATATTCTTCTTGCCCGACTGGTGCATCACGAGCGGACGCAAGGCCGGATCGATCAGTTTGATCGCCGCCGGCACGTTGTCGTTCAGGACCTTGGCGCCCAGGCTGCCGCCGACCACCAGCACCCGCAGCACGCCGCTGCGGCCGGCGAAACGTTCAGCCGGCATTGGCAGGTCGAGGATCTGCCGGCGCACCGGATTGCCGGTGACGACCGCCTTGCCGGCGGCCTTGCCGAAATCGGCCGGGAAGCCGAACAGCACGCGCTGGGCCACCGGGGTCAAGGTCTTGTTCGACAGCAGCAGCGCGGCGTCGGCATTGATCAGCGCCAGCGGCACGCCGCGCGCACGCGCGGTCAGGCCGCCCGGCACCGTCACGTAGCCGCCCATGCCCAGCACCACGTCGGGACGGCGCGCGGCCAGGTAGCGGTGGCAGGCGCGAAAACTGGCCGCCATCTTGAACGCGCCCTTGACGGTGTGCGCCAGGCCCTTGCCGCGCAGGCCGGCGAAGTCGATCGAATCCATGTCGATGCCGGCTTTCGGCACCAGATCGGTTTCCATGCCGTGCGCGGTGCCGAGCCAGCTCACTTCCCAGCCGCGCGCGCGCATGGTCTGCGCGATCGCGATGCCGGGGAAGATGTGACCACCGGTGCCGGCGGCCATGATCATCAGGCGCTTCGGTACCTGGCTCATGTCCTGCCTCCGCGCATGCGCACCCGGTTTTCGTAATCGATGCGCAGCAAAATCGCCAGGCCGACGCAATTGAACAGCACGCCCGAGCCGCCAAAGCTCATCAACGGCAGGGTCAGGCCCTTGGTCGGCAGCAGGCCCAGGTTCACACCCATATTGATGAAGGTCTGCACGCCGATCCAGATGCCGATGCCTTTCGCGGCCAGGCCGGCGAACACCTGGTCGAGCGCGATCGCCTGGCGCCCGATATCGAAGGCGCGCTTGACCAGCCAGTAGAACAGCGCCACCACCACCAGCACGCCGGCCAGGCCCAGTTCTTCGCCGATCACGGCCATGATGAAGTCGGTGTGCGCTTCGGGCAGGTAATGCAGCTTCTCGACCGAGCTGCCCAGGCCGACGCCAAAGAATTCGCCGCGCCCGAATGCGATCAAGGAGTGCGTCAATTGATAGGCCTTGTCGAGCGCATTGCCCTGTTCCCACGGGTCGAGGTAGGCGAACATGCGCGCGCGGCGAAACGGCGAGAGCGCGATGATCGAGGTGAAGATGATCACCAGCAGCGCGCCGGTGCCGCCGAACCAGACGATGTTGATCCCGCCCAGGAACAGAATGCCCATCGCGATGCAGACGATCACGCCGAAGGCGCCCAGGTCGGGCTCCATCAGCAGCAGGCCGCCGACCAGGCCGATCGCGATCATCATCGGCAAGAAGCCCTTGGTCAGCTTGTGCATGTATTCCTGCTTGCGCACCGTGAAGTCGGCGGCGTACAGCACCACCGCGATCTTCATGATCTCGGACGGCTGCAGGTTCATGACCTTGAGCGAGAGCCAGCGGCGCGCGCCGTTGACCGACACGCCCACGCCCGGGATCAGCACCAGCGCCAGCATCACCAGGGTGACGATGAACATCGTCGGCGCATACTTCTGCCACACCGCGACCGGCACCTTGAAGGTGATGAAGGCGGCCACGATCGAGACCCCGATGTACATCATCTGGCGATACAGGAAGTATTCGTTGCGGTCTTCCAGATAGCGGAACTTGGGCGAATCGGGCAGCGCGATCGAGGCCGAATACACCATCACCATCCCGAACAGCATCAGGATCAGGGTGACCCAGACCAGCGGCTGGTCGTAGTCCATCATCTTGGACGGACTCTTGCCGACCGCGTTCGGGTTGACCGCGTCACCAGAGCTGCCAGAGAATTTGAAGGGGAGCTGGAAGGCCATCAGATCTCCTGTCCCCGGTCGAGTGCGATCTCGCGCACGGCGTCGACGAACACCTGCGCGCGGTGCGCGTAGTTGGTGAACATGTCCATGCTGGCGCAGGCCGGCGAGAGCAGCACGCTGTCGCCAGGCTTGGCCAGTCCGGCCGCGCGCCGCACCGCCTTCGGCAAGTCGTCCAGGTCAAACGCCGGCACCCCGGTCGGCTCGATGGCGGCGCGCACCGCCGGCGCATCGCGCCCGATCAGGAGCACAGCGCGCACATGGCGCGCCACCGGGCCGGCCAGCGGCGCGAAATCCTGGCCCTTGCCGTCGCCGCCGGCGATCAACAGGATCTGCTGGTCTTGCCCGCTGAACGCCTTGCCCAGGCCTTCGAGCGCGGCCACGGTGGCGCCGACATTGGTACCCTTGCTGTCGTCGTAGTAATCGACGCCATCGATGCTGGCCACCAGCTCCACCCGGTGCGGTTCGCCCGCATACTCGCGCAGGCCATGCAGCAGCGGCGCCAGTGGCAGATCGCAGGCCCGGCACAGCGCCAGCGCGGCCAGCGCGTTGGACGCATTGTGCAGGCCGCGAATCTTCAGGGCGTCGGCCGGCATCAGGCGGTTGAGGATGACGTCGACCGGCTCTGGCGCCTCGCCTTTCTTGCGCTTCTTTTCGATTTCTTCGCCGGCCACCGCATTGGCCAGCCACAGCACGCCGCGCTCTTCGATCAGGCCGAAACTGTTGGCCGCCTGCGGCGCGCCGGTGCCGAACGTGAACGCCGGGGCTTGGCTCGCCATGCCCATAACGCGCGCGTCGTCGCGGTTCAATACGCGCGCCGTGTCGGCGCCGAAGATGCGCGCCTTATCCAACGCGTAGGCATCCATGCTGCCGTGCCAGTCCAGGTGGTCCTGGGTCAGGTTCAGTACCGTGGCGGCATCGGCCTGCAGGCTGAAGGTGGTGTGCAGCTGGAAGCTCGACAGCTCGAGCACCCAGGCCTGCGGCAGGTCGTTCGCCTCAATGCATTCGCGCAGCACGTCGAGTGCGGCCGGGCTGATGTTGCCGGCCACGCGCGTGCTCAAGCCGGCGCGGCGGCACAGCAGGCCGGTCATGCTGGTGACGGTGGTCTTGCCATTGGTGCCGGTGATGGCGATGACTTTCGGTGCGTAGCCCTGCTCGGCGCGCAGCTGCGCCAGCGCCTGCGCGAACAGTTCGATCTCGCCCCACACGGGAAGCGCGCGTTCACGCGCGGCCGGGCCGATCGCGGCCAGTTCGCGCTCGGGCGCCAGGCCCGGGCTGACGGCGACGAAGTCGACGCCGTCGAGCAAGCCGGTATCGAAGGCGCCGCCGATGAATTCCGCCGCCGGCGCCGCCGCGCGCAACTTCGCCAGGCGCGCCGGTTCGCTGCGCGTATCGGCCACGCGCACGCGTGCGCCGGCGCGCGCCAGCCAGTGCGCCATCGCCAGCCCGGATTCGCCCAGGCCCAGCACCAATGCGGTTTTGCCGTCGTAGTTCATCAGCGCAGCTTCAGCGTCGAGAGGCCGACCAGGATCAGCACCATGGTCACGATCCAGAAGCGGACCACGACCTTGGTCTCTTTCCAGCCTTTTTGTTCGAAGTGGTGGTGCAGTGGCGCCATCAGGAACACGCGCCGACCGGTGCCGTAGCGCTGCTTGGTGTACTTGAACCAGGTCACCTGGATGATCACCGACAGCGTTTCGGCGACAAACACGCCGCCCATGATGAACAGCACGATTTCCTGGCGCACGATGACGGCGATGCAACCGAGCGCGCCGCCCAGCGCCAGCGCGCCGACGTCGCCCATGAACATCTGCGCCGGGTGCGCGTTGTACCACAGGAAGGCCAGGCCGGCGCCGGCCATCGCGCCGCAGAAGATCAACAGTTCGCCCGCGCCCGGGATGTACGGGATCAACAGGTACTTCGAAAACGTGACGCTGCCGGTCAGATAGGCGAACAGGCCCAGGGCCCCGCCCACCATCACGGTCGGCATGATCGCCAGGCCATCGAGGCCATCGGTGAAGTTGACCGCGTTCGAGGCGCCCACGATGACGCAATAGGTCAGCGCGATGAAACCCCACACGCCCAGCGGATAGCTGATGGTCTTGAAGAACGGGACGATCAGGTCGGCCTTGGGCGGCAGGTGCATCGAGAAGCCCGACTGCACCCAGGTGTAGAACAGGCTCGCCACTTCCCACGGATTGGCGGCCGATACCGAGAACGCCAGGTACAGCGCCGAGGCGATACCGATGAGCGACATCCAGAAGTATTTTTCGCGCGAGCGCATGCCTTCCGGGTCTTTGTAGACCACCTTGCGGTAATCGTCGACCCAGCCGATCGCGCCGAAGCCCATCGTCACCACCAGCACCGGCCAGATCAGGCGGTTCGACAGGTCGCACCACAGCAGGGTCGAGACGCCAATCGAGATCAAGATCAGCACACCGCCCATGGTCGGGGTGCCGTGCTTGCTCAGGTGGGTCTGCGGACCATAGGTGCGCACCGCCTGGCCGACTTTGAGTTCGGTCAGCTTGCGGATCACCCACGGGCCGCACAGCAGGCCGATGCTGATTGCGGTAATGGTCGCGAACACCGCGCGGAAGGTGATGTAGTTGAACACGCGCAGCGGACCGATATAGTCCTGGAAGTACTGTGCTAGCCAGAGAAGCATGTTAGTGGGCGTCCTTGTTGGTTGATCCGGTCAGGTGCGAGACCACGCGTTCCATTTTCATGAAGCGCGAGCCTTTCACCAGCACAGTCGCGTTAGGATTGGCCTCGGATGCGTTGCCGCCCAGTTTTTGGTCCAGTGCTGCCAATAATTCGTCGAACTGCTCGTAGTGCTGTGCTCCCGACGCGCGCGTGTGACGCGCCAGTTCGCCTGTGGCGAGCACGGTGTCGATGCCACGCTCGCGAGCGTAGGCGCCGATTTCTTCATGAAACTGCTGGCCCTGGGCGCCGACTTCGCCCATGTCGCCGATCACCAGGATGCGTGGCGCCGGGTAGGCGGCCAGCACGTCGATCGCGGCGCGCATCGAATCCGGGTTGGCGTTATAGGTGTCATCGATCACCAGCGCGCCATTGGCGGCCTGCTTGCGCTGCAGGCGCCCGCCAACCGGGGCGAAGGCTTGCAGGCCGCGCACGATGGCGTCCTGCCCGATGCCGGCGCCGAGCGCGCAGGCGATGGCCGCGAGCGCGTTGCGCACATTGTGTTCGCCGGCGGCGGCCAGCTCGATGCTGAACTGGGCGCCGCGCGCGCTCACCTGCAGCGTGCTGCCGAAGCCATTGCTGCTGAAACTGGCTCGCACGTCGCAAGCCTGGCCCAGGCCAAAGGTGACGACCTCGCATGCAGCCATCTCGCGCCACAGCGCGGTATAGGTATCGTCGCCCGGGAACACGGCCACGCCATCTGGCGCCAGCGCCTGCAGCACGGCGCCGTTCTCGCGCGCCACCGCTTCCACGGTGTGCATGAATTCTTGGTGCTCGCGCTGGGCGTTGTTGACCAGGCCCACGCCCGGCGTGGCGATCGCGGCCAGGCGCGCGATCTCGCCCGGATGGTTCATGCCCAGTTCGACCACCGCGGCGCGGTGCTGCGAACCGAGACGCAGCAGCGTCAACGGCACGCCGATCTCGTTATTCAGATTGCCCTCGGTGGCCAGGCGCGCCTCGGCGCCGACGGCGGCGGCCAGGATCGACGCGATCATTTCCTTGACCGTGGTCTTGCCGTTGCTGCCGGTGACGCCGATCACGGGAATGTCGAAACCGGCGCGCCACGCATGCGCGATGCGCCCCAGCGCCGCCAGGGTGTCGGGCACCACGATCGCCGGCAGGGTCCAGCCATCGGGCAGCTGCGAGACAACCACCGCCGCCACGCCGCGCGCCGCGACCTGGTCGAGGAAATCGTGGGCGTCGAAGGTCTCGCCGCGCAGCGCGACAAACAGCGCGCCGGCGCCGGCCTTGCGGCTGTCGGTCGAGACGCCGTCAAATGGGGCGTCGGCGCCGACCAGGGTGGCGCCGGGAATGCTTGACGCCAGTTGTAGAAGCGTGCCGCGCATTAATTCGTCCTCAACATGGTAAGCCGCGCGCTCAGGGCCAGCGTGGCATGGTCCGCGTCCGAGAACGGCATCTTGCGGCCCTTGATTTCCTGGTACGGCTCATGGCCCTTCCCGGCCAGCAGGATCACGTCCTGCTTGGCCGCTTGCTTGACCGCCAGCAGGATGGCGCTGGCGCGGTCTTCCACGCTCTGGCGGCGCGCGCCCGGCTGGTCTGCGTCCATGCCGGCCACGATCTGGGCGATGATGCTGGCCGGTTCTTCGCTGCGCGGGTTGTCGCTGGTGACGATCACCTGGTCGGCGCGCTGGGCGATGCGGCCCATCTGCGGACGCTTGCCCGGATCGCGGTCGCCGCCGCAGCCGAACACGCACCACAGCTGGCCGCCACGGTCGGTCGCCACCTGGCGCAAGGCGTCGAGCGTCTTTTCCAGTGCGTCCGGCGTGTGCGCGTAGTCGATCACGATCATCGGCGCGTCCTGCCCGCCGATCTGCTGCATGCGCCCCGGCGCCGGCGCCAGGGCTTCGATCGCATCGACCGCCGCCTTCAGGCTGGCGCCGCGGGCCAGCAGTGCGCCCAGCACTGCCAGCACATTGCTGACGTTGTAGTTGCCCACCAGGCGCGTCTTGACGCCCGCGTTGCCGAGCGGCGTCTCGACCTGGAATTCGGTGCCGGCATTCTTGCTGCGCACGCCGCTGGCGCGCAGCACGGCCACGCCGCCTGGCGCGGCGTCAGGCTTGAGCGTATAGCCGGTCACGGCCAGCGCCGGGGAACGCGCGCGCAGGTGCGCCACCAGGCGCTGCCCGGCCGCGTCGTCCAGATTGACGACCGCGTGCTGCAAACCGTCCCACTCGAACAGCTTGACCTTGGCCGCCTCGTAGCTCGCCATGTCGCCATGGAAGTCGAGATGGTCGCGCGTCAGGTTGGTAAACAGCGCGACGTCGACGTGCATGCCGGCGGTGCGTTCCTGCACCAGGCCGATCGACGAGGCTTCGATCGCCAGCGCCGTGGCGCCGCCCTGGCGCAGTTCGGCCAGCGTCGCGGCCAGCAGCACCGCGTCGGGCGTGGTGTAGCCGGTGACGTCGAACTGGATCCCGGCCTGGGCCTTGCCCTTGACCAGGCCCACGCCCAGGGTGCCGATCACACCCGCGGCCTCGCCAAGGCGCGCCAGCGCTTGCGCGGTCCACAGCGCGCACGAGGTCTTGCCGTTGGTGCCGGTGACGGCCACGGTAAACATGGCGCGGTCCGGGTAGTCCAGCACGGCGTGCGCGATCGGGCCGGCATTCTGTTTCAGGTCTGGCACGGCCAGGTGCGGCAGGTCGAACGACGCGTCCCACTCGAACCCGGCGTCGTCGAACACGATGGCGGCGGCGCCGGCTTCGATGGCCGCGCCGATATAGCGGCGGCCATCGAGGGCGTCGCCCGGATAGGCAAAGAACACGTCGCCGCGCTTGACGCGGCGCGAGTCGGACACCAGCGCGGCGCCCGGTGCGGCGGCCTGGATCCAGCGGCAGATGTCGGGGAGGCTGATGGCCATCACAGGCTCTCCTCTAGAGGAACTTCGGGAATGATGATGTCCGTGATCGACGAATCGGGCGGCACGCTGGCCGCGCGCAGCGCATTGGCGAACAGGTCGGCCGCGGTCGGGGCGGCGACGCTGCCGCCGGTGCGGTACACGCCGCTCGGATCGTCGACCATCACCGCGATGATGAAGCGCGGCTTGGACATCGGCGCGATGCCGGCAAAGTAACCGATGTTGTTGGCGCGCGAGTAGCGGCCATTGACGATCTTCTCGGCGGTGCCGGTCTTGCCGCCGACGCGGTAACCGGCCACCTGCGCCTTCGAGGCCGTGCCTTCCGGGCTGACCACGGATTCGAGCATGGTGCGCACCTGGGCCGCGGTCTTGGGCGAAATGATCTGCTGGCCGACCGGCTCTTCATCGACCTTCAGGAACGACAGCGGAATGATGTCGCCGTTGCGCGCGAAGATCATGTAGGAGCGCGCCATCTGCAGCAGCGAGACCGACAGGCCGTGGCCGAAGGCCATGTTGGCGTATTCGATCGGCTTCCAGGTTTTCCATGGCCGCACGCGGCCGGCGGCGGCACCCGGGAAGCCGTAACGCGGCGCCTGGCCGAAACCGAGCTTGGTATACATCTCCCACATCTCCTGCTGCGGGATCAGCTGCGAGATCTTGACGGCGCCGATGTTGGACGACTTCTGGATGATGCCGCTCACCGTTTGCACGCCGTAATTGTGGGTGTCGCGGATCCGCTTGCCGGTAATGGTCATGTAGCCCGGGTTGTTGTCGAACACGGTATCGGGCTTGATGCGGCCGGTCTCCAGACCCAGCGCCACCGTGATCGGCTTCATCGTCGAACCCGGCTCGAACGTGTCGGTGATGACGCGGTTGCGCAGCTGCTCGCCGGTGAGCTTGGAGCGGTCGTTCGGGTTGTAGGTCGGGTAGTTGGCCAGCGCCAGCACTTCGCCGGTGTGCACGTCCAGCACCACCGCCGCGCCGGCCTTGGCGTTGAACTTCTCGACCGCGTTCTTGATGCTGGTAAAAGCGATGTATTGCAGCTTGCTGTCGACCGACAACGTCAGGTCGCGGCCCTGGTGCGGCTCGCGGAACATGCCCAGGTCTTCGGCGATGTGGCCCAGGCGGTCCTTGATCACGCGCCGGCTGCCGGCCACGCCCATCAGTGTCTTCTGGTGCTGCAGCTCCATCCCTTCCTGGCCCTTGTCCTCGACGTTGGTAAAGCCCACCAGGTGGGTCATGACTTCGCCCTGCGGGTAGAAACGCTTGTATTCCTTGCGCGTGTCGATGCCGTCGATCTTGAGCTTCTCGATCTCGGCCACGATCGGCATCTCGACCTGGCGCTTCAGGTAGACGAAGGTGCGGTCCGAGTCGAGCTTCTTGCGCAGGGTGGCTTCGGGCATCTCGAGCAGGCGCGCCAGGTCGCGGATCTTCTCCGGCGGCGAGGCCAGCACGTCTTCGGGAATCGCCCATACCGCGCGCACCGGCAGCGACGAGGCCAGCACGGCGCCGTTGCGATCCAGGATGCGCCCGCGCGTGGCCGGCAGTTCGAGCGTGCGCTCGTAGCGGCTCTTGCCCTGCTTTTGCAGGAACTGGGTCGACACGCCCTGCAGCCAGACGGCGCGGATGGCGAGCGCGGCGAACGATGCGAACAGCACGAACAGCACCAGGCGCGAGCGCCAGTCGGGCAGACGCACCGCGAGCACCGGGCTCTTGGTGAAAGCCATGCCTTTCGAGGCGGCGACGCGCGCACCGGGGCGCTGTGGGTTGCGCGTCATTGGCCGCCTTCAGTCAGGTATTGCGTGCGCGCCGGCGTCAGGCGCGACATGTTCAGGTTGCTGCGCGCGATCTCTTCGATGCGCTCGTTCTTGCCCAGCGTCGACTGGTCGAGCTGGAGCTGGGCCCAGTCGATGTCGAGCTGGCGCGCCTGCTGCTGCAGGCGTTCGAGTTCGATCAGCAAATGGCGCGCCTGGTAGCGCGCGTTGACCACCGACAGCGCACAGCCGACCAGCAAGGCCGCGAGCAAGGCGTTCAGTTTGAAACTCATGCCGGCGTTCCCAGGCGTTCGGCCACGCGCAGCACCGCCGAGCGCGAACGCGGATTGGCGTTGACTTCGTCGTCGGATGGCTTGATCTTGTCGATCAGTTTCATCAGCGGCTGCGGCAGGTCGACCGCGCGGATCGGCAGGCGCCGGTCCGGTTGCTCGACCTTGGCCTTGGAAGCGAAGAACTGCTTGACCATGCGGTCTTCGAGTGAGTGGAAGCTGATCACCGACATGCGGGCGCCAGGCGCGAGCATGCCGTAGGCGGCTGTCAGGCCTGCTTCGAGGTCTTCAAGCTCTTTATTGATGAAAATGCGGACAGCCTGGAAGGTCCGGGTGGCCGGATCCTTGCCTTTTTCACGGCCCTTGACCGTATTTGCCACGATTGCGGCAAGCTGTCGTGTGGTTGAAATTGGTTCGACTGCGCGGCGAGCAACAATCGCCTTTGCAATCTGAAAAGCATACCGCTCTTCTCCATAATCACGTATCACCTTTTCCAAGAGGGTTTGCGGGGCGGTCGCGATCCACTCGGCCGCCGACATGCCGCGCGTGGTATCCATGCGCATGTCGAGTGGGCCATCGTTGCGGAAGCTGAAACCGCGGCTGGCGTCGTCCACCTGGGGCGACGAGATACCGAGGTCGAGCAGGATGCCGTCGACCCGGTCGATGCCGCGCGCGGCCAGCGCGTCGGACATCGTGGCAAAACTGTCATGCACGATCGAAAAACGAGGATCAATGATTTGCTCGGCGGTGGCGATTGCCTGCAGATCCTTGTCGAAGGCGATCAGGCGGCCGTCGGGATTCAGGCGCGACAGCAGCAGGCGGCTGTGACCGCCGCGTCCGAAGGTGCCATCTATATAGATGCCGGACGCGCGCGCGCCGCTCAGCTCGAGCGCATCGACCGCTTCATCGAGCAGCACCGTGCGGTGCTGGAAGCCAGGCACCGTAGTTAGTTCCATCATCGGCGCCTTAGAAAGAGAAATTGGAGAGCACATCGGGCATGCCGCCGGATTCGGCTTCGGCAACCGCCTTGGCCTCGTCTTCGGCCAGCTTGGCGGCGTTCCAGATTTCGAAGTGCGAGCCCATGCCGAGCATCATCACTTCTTTGTCGAGCCCGACCGCGGCACGCAGTTCGGGCGAAATCAGTACGCGGCCGGCGCTGTCGAGTTCGACATCGACGGCGTTGCCGAGGAAAATACGCTGCCAGGACTTGGCCGACATCGGCCAGGCGGCGATCTGCTTGCGATGCTCTTCCCACACGGGACGAGGAAAAAACAGGATGCAGCCATGCGGATGGCGGGTCAGGGTCACGCGGCCTTCGCACTGAAGTGTCAGGGCGTCACGGTGCTTGGCTGGAATCGACATCCGCCCTTTTGCATCGAGATTGATCGCTGACGCGCCCTGGAACACGTATTTACCTAGTTTGGAGAGTTATCTGTCGTTGTTTGTCGGGCGCCGGGAGTTGGGAACTGCCCCAAATTTCTCCCACAAATCGACACTTTTTCACACTGTTTCCCACTTTAGTGGAAGCAATGTTGACGGTCAAGCGAATTCACGCTTGAGGAAATCGAATTTTGCTAATGAAACCAAGGACTTAGACGCAACGACGCAGCCCCTCGCGAAGGAAATACCTCGTAAAATTAGGGACTTAGCCGTAACAGTGAAGGTGTGGCCTGAGTTGTACGCGCCGTGTTTACGTTTGATCGGCGTCAACAATGAATAAAGTATTGACGCAAAGAAACAACTGGTGCGATTTTTTGATCACTGTATAGGCATACAGCAAATACCATGCCTGCATGATTGCGGGGCCGGGGCGTGATTGTAGTCGATCCGCCGTGATCACAACGATGCGGCAGCTGTCATTACAAGTATGGGGCGCGCGCCATACTCTTTTAAAGCTTTTGACTTTAAGAAACTAAATACGTAATATCGGAAAATATGAAAGAGCCCCTCGCCACCCAGCGCACCCCGGACTATAACGCCGCCGACTACTGCTCGACCAAGGAAGCCGCGGCCGTGCTTGGCGTGTCGCATCGGACCGTGCAGCTATGGGTCGAGAACGGGACCTTGCAAGCCTGGCGCACCGCCGGCGGCCATCGCCGCATCACCTACGAATCGGTCAATCGCCTGGTCGACGGCCGTCGCATCGCGATCGGTGGCGGGCCTGGCGCTGCAGCAACCGCCCCGGCCCCGGCCACGCCCGGCAAGCCACGGGTGCTGGTGGTCGACGACGATCCTTTGATCCTGCGCCTGTATGAACTCCAGATGGCAGGCTGGGGTATGGACATGGAACTGATCAAGGCCCAGAACGGCTTCGAAGCGCTGATCCGCATCGGCGAGCGCCGCCCCGACCTTCTGGTAAGCGACCTGAACATGCCTGGCATGGACGGCTTCCGCATGATCCGCACCCTGCGCGAAGACGTCGGCACCGCCGGCATGAACATGATCGTGGTGAGCGGCCTGGACCGTGGCACGATCAAGGCCATGGGCCTGCCGGCCGACATCCCGGTGTTCCCGAAACCGGTGCCGTTCAGCGAGCTGCGCACGGCAGTCGAAAACGGCCTGGTGCGCGCATAACTGGTATGCTGGGACGCATCGAAAGCGTTCCATCGAGCCCGATCGCCGCCATGTTTTCACTTCAATCTTCTGTGCCGCCCGTTCGGGCCCTGCCTGCAAGGCTGGGCGATGGCTAGGACCATTCTCGTGGTCGATGACCAGGACGAACTGCGTCTCCTGATTTCACTTACCCTGCGGTCGCTGGGCCGCATTGTCGAAGCATCGAGCGCGCATCAAGCGCGCGAACTGGTGCTGGCCGAGCAGCCCGATCTGATGATCCTCGATATCTGGCTGGGCCAAGGTGAAAGCGGGCTGGACGTATGCGCGGCGCTGAAACGCGACCCTCTCACTGCCGCCACCCGCGTGGTGCTGCTGTCGGCCTGCGGCCAGCAGAGCGATATTGCGGCCGGCATGCAAGCCGGCGCCGATCTGTATATCGTCAAGCCATTCAGTCCGCTCGAATTGCTCGAAGCGGTCAGCGGCCTGCTCGCCGATATGCCCGCCGAATAGCCGGCCCGCTGCAATATAGTTTATTAATTGCAACATATGTTGCTTTTAGAGACTATCCTCTAGATCGTTACGATCCCGCAAAACCAAACAGCTTTGATGCTTTTTAAATATTAGCATGTCGTCAAACATCGGGGTTTGCCGCGGCTGCGCCAACCTTTTCCGCATAATCCCGCCAAACCCGAAATCCTGCTGGCCAGGATGTTTTTTCGCCTGGCGAGGCTTGCTGCCCAGGGGCACGATAAAGGGGCTATCATGCATTTCATTGCTGATTTCACTCTAGTCCATCGACCATGTTGCGCACCTCCCGTACACTCGCGGCCCTGCTGGCCGCCGCTACCCTGGCCTTCTCGGCCACGGCGGATGCGCGCGTGGTGTCGGCGTCGTTCGAGGCGCGCCTGGTGGTGGTGGCAAGCTGCTCGGTGAATGTCGAACGGGGCGTGCGCGTCAATGTCGATTGTGCCGGCGCCAGCACCCCGTATCAGCTCAACGCGTCCAGCACCGCCAATGGCAGCATCGGCGCCGCATCGGTGCGCGTTGCCGGTCCCGACGCGCAGCGCGTCACCGTGTACTTCTAAGCCGTCTGCAGCTGGCCCGTCGGCAGCGACTTGCTCTGCCGGTCGCGATCGGCTAGAAACCCATCTTCAGGTTGGCCTTGATCCCATCCTTGCTCAGGCGTCCGAATTTCGAGGCCGCATTGCCGTGGCGCGTGTATTCGCCGTTGACCGTGGTTGCCTTGTCGACCTTGTAGTTGGCGCCGGCGCCGGTGTAGACGCCGGTGTCGGTGACGCTGCCGCTGCCGCTGCCGCCGGGCGACTTTTTCACGCTGTGCGCGATGCCCAGCTTGCCATAGGCCGACACGCCTTCGCTCTCGGGCAACGCATATCTGGCGGCCAGGTGACTGCTGGTGCCGCGTGCATCGAGGTCGATCGGCTTGTTCTCGGTGCCTGGCTCGACGCGGTGCAGACCAAGGTCGGGCAACATCACGGCGCCGCCTTCGAGCGCGACATTCGGCGCCACTTCGACCCCGCCCCGCGGTTGCGGATCGCGCCGAACGCCGCGCAGGAGATGGTCGTTCGGTTGCGCGGCGGCGTCGCCGCCATAGATTCTCGGGTACGGCTGATGACTGCCGGCGAAGGGATCGGGTTTCTGCACACCCTGTTTTTCAAGCTGCGGCGCCGGGTCGGGAATCACACGCTGGGCCTGGGCGCCGCCCCACGCCAGGCAAGTCAGTGCAAACACAAGCGCTCGTCGTTTCATCGCTGCCTCCATCGGGTGAAGTACCGACAGTACCCCAATTTGCGCTGTCGCGGCATGCCGGCCGCATGGATTGGTAACGCACTGTTACCGCCAGGCGGGCGTCTCTTCGGATTGCCCCCAGTCCAGCCAGCTGCAACCCGAGCCGCGCGGGGTAAAACGGCCGGACTGAGGTCAGCGGCCGGACCGGGGGTTGTGCTGGCTGGTCAGAACGTCAGCAGCACCGTCACCGTATCGCGGTAATCTCCCGGCGTCGGCGCGGTCTGTTTCGGCACCAGGCCATACATCATCACCGACTGCGTCGCGCCACTGCCGGTGCCGCTGTACACCGTGGTGCCGCCCGTGCCATCGCCCCAGGCCGCGCCATCGGCTGTTGAAGATATCCGGTAATTGAGCTTCTCTCCCGTGGCGCTATTGATCATCGTGCGCGCCGCCGGGTTGCCTGAGGCGCCGCCGTTGAGCGAGAGCTGATAGGCGCTGTCGGCGGTGCACGCCACACTGAGCGGCGCGCTGGTGCGCAGGTCGCTCAGCGGGCTGCCGCTGCCGAAGGTCAGGTTGCTGGTGCCGATCACGCAGTTATTCACGGCCGTGGCGCGCGCCTGGAACGAGAACGGGACGGTGGTGCCGGCGGTGCACGATTTGCCCAGGCCGAAAGAATACTGCAGCGTGCCGTGGCCGGCAAAGCTGTTGCTGTAGACCGTGTCGGCGTTGCCCGTGGTGCCGACCCCGGCCAGGGCCGACGCGGGAATGCGGCCGTCGATAGTGGTGCTCTGGGTCACCCCGCCCAGCGACAGCAGCCCGACCATGGTGCCGGTGACCGGCTGGGCGCCGATGGTGCTGCCGGCGCCGCCCCAGATCGAGGCCGCGGTCATGGCGCTGTTGGTGTACAGGTTGAACCCAAGGCGCCGGCCGGCATTGAGCATGTAGCGCGGGTCGCCCGTGCCGCCGCCGCTGCCCGTGCCCAGGTTGACGCACACATTGGCGGCCGGCAGCAGCAGCGCCGACTGGCCCAGCAGCAAGGTCCAGTAGCAGGTCACGGACAGCGTACCCTGCGCCGTATAGTCGCGCGCCCCGAGCGGGCTGACCTGGCCGAAATCGACATCGGTCATGGTCACGCTGCAGGTGTCGGCGCGCGCGCCGGCGGCGGCCAGCAGCCACAGCGCCAGGGCGGCCAGCATCGATCCCAGAAAGCGGCCAGGCCGCAGGTGTTGCGTCATCATTGTGGTTCTCCTTGCACGGGCTGGCAGACCAGCGGTCCGATGGTCGGCAGTTCGCCCGCCACCGGTTTGTAAGCGAAGCGCACTTCGCAGGCGTCCTTGCCGGCGCCGACCAGCACCCGGTTCTGTTCGCGCAGTCCCTCGACGAACAGCACGCCATCGTAACCGACCACCGCCGCCTGCGCGGCCCCTTCCAGACGCGCCGGGGTGCCGACCTCGGGCGCCTTGCCGTTGGGTTTTACCAGCATCACGGTGGCGGCCGTGTAGCGCTCGAGCGCAAAGCGCGCCACCACGCCGGCATACTGGCGCGGGACGATGTCGAGGTTGGTGCGGTCGATCCGGGTGTCGGGCGGCAGCGACGACGGGTCGATCGCGATCCGGTTCGGCGAATACGGCATCAGGTCGGTCACCAGCAGGCGCCCGCCGGCGTCGGTGCGGCCGATCGGGCGGTTGTCCTGCAGCACCGGCAGGCCGGGCACGCCGACCGAGACCAGCGCGAAGCCGCGTCCGACTTGGCGCGCCGCCACCAGCGTGCCGTCCATCGCCACCAGAGCGCCGCTGACATCCAGGTTCGCGACCCGGGCCTCGCCCACGCGCTGGGTCGAGACGGTGGCGCGCCCGTGCGAGCCGAGGTATTGCAGCTGCGCCTGGTCGTAGCGCTGGGCGCCGTTGGTGCCGGCCTGCAGCGCCCAGCCGAGGCCGCCGTCGAAGTCGGGCGCGCGGCCGAGCGACATCGAGGCCACGTTCTCGCCGCGCTGGCGGCCGGCGTTGGTGTTGAACGAGATGCGCGAATCGAAGGCCATGCCGAAGGTGAAGCTGATGCCGCGTTCGGCCCGGCGCGCCAGGTCCTGGAAGGCGCCGATGCTCAGGTTGCCGCGCGTGCCGATGCTGCGCGAATAGGCCAGCGACACGGTGCGCGTGACGGCCGGAGTCGGTTCGAGCGTGCCGGCCAGGCCGAGTGGATCGATGCCCAGCAGCGGCACCGAAGCGCGCGGCATGCGCAGCTGGATCAAGTTCGCGCTCAGGCTGTGGCCGCCCGCGAACGAGGTGCTCAGGCTGGCGCGGTCGAGCGCGCGCGGCACCGGCGTGCCTTCGAGTGCGCCAAGGTCGCCGTAGCCTTTGCTGGCGCGCACCGATTGCAGGTCGAGCGCGAAGCGCGGCGATACGTACTGGTAGCCCAGGCCCGCCTGCCAGCCGCGTTGCTGGCCGCCGCTGGCCGCCAGCGAGGCGCTGGCCACGCCGGCGCCCGGCACCCGGGCCAGCACGCCGGCCCCCAGCAGTCCCAGGCCGCGCCCTGCTTCGGCGTGGCCTTCGAGCGTCACCGTATCGCTCCAGCCATGGCGCCATGAGCCGATCGCGGCCGGGCCGCCGTAGCTGAACGAATGCTGGCCGTAGTCGCGCCGCAGCGCGCCGACCGATACCGCGTAGTCGCTCAGGCCGCGCGCCAGCAAGCGCGTGTCGACGTACAGCGGCAACGTGGTGGCGATCTGGCGCCCGAGTGCATCGCGCGTGATCACGGTGGCCTGGCCGGCGCCGTTCAGGCCGGCCACCTGGTCGATCACGAACGGGCCGGTCGGCACCTCGGTCGAATACTGGCGCACGTTGTTGACGTACAGGTCGACGCTGCTGGGCACCACCGCCGAGCCGGCGACCGAGGCCACCGGATAGGTCACCAGGTCGGGCCGCAGTTCGAAATTGCGGCGCCATTCGACGCCGCCCAGGCGCAGCGCGCGGGTCCAGCCGAGCGACGGCGTCACCGTGTCGCCCAGTTGCAGCGTGGTCATGCGATCCTGGAACGGGCGCACCCAGCTGGTGTCGTAGCGCGTATAGCCGCGGCGTTCGCCGCGCAGGATGGCGCTGCCGCTGCTGGTCAGGGTGCCGTGCGGATCGAAATAGCGCAGCTCGGCGCTGCCGGCGACGGCGCCGCCGGTCGATTGCGCGAACAGGTTGTAGTTGACCAGCAGGCCGCGGCTGGCCTGGGCCGGGCCGGTGGCGCGCACGTTGCGCGCACTGAGCACATTGGTCGCGCGCAGGTTGGCGGCCGGGTTCAGGTCGAGGGTCTGGGCCGCGGCGTCGTAGCGGTAGCGCAGGCCGGGCACCTCATCGAGGGCGAAGTCGGTGCGGCCCTCGACCCCGAAGCGCGCCGGGTCCAGGCCCAGCTCGCGCAGCGTCTCGACCGTCATGCGCAGCGTGGCGCCGTGCTGGATCACCGACACCAGCAGGCCGCTGCGTTCGCCGTCGATGCGGGCGTCGAGGAACAGTTCGACCGGCTGTGCGGCAAGATCGGCGGCCGCGGCCGCAGTCACAGGCGCGTTGGCGGCGAGCGTCGCGGCGGCGGCGGCGATCGGGGTCAGGCTGGCCAGCAGCAGGCATGCCGGGGGCAGCGCCCGCCAGCGTGCGCGGCGGGTCAGCATTGCGGGGGCATCAGTCCCGGGCGACGGCCGCGCTGGCGCTTTGCGCGCGTGCGTTCACCGTGGCCTGGATCGCCAGCGGCGCCGGCATGCTTTTCGCCACATCGGGAGGGAGCTGCCATTCGCGGCTGCGGCCCGGCAGCGCATAGCCCAGCAGGCCCTTGCTCAGTTCGATGTTCTGGCTGCCCAGGCGCACGCTGGTGGCGCCAATCTGCGCATGCAGCGCGCCGCCATTGTTGACGCGCAGGTGCCAGGCGCCGGCGCGCTCGAAGGTGCTCCACTCGAGCGCGGGCGCGGCCTGGGTGTCGACCGGCAGCACGAAGGCAGGAACCGAATATTGAAGGCGGATCGCGACATTGCCCGGCTGGTTGTCGCCGCGCGGCAGTTCGTCGATCAGGATGCGGTAGGTTTGTTCAGTGGCGCCGGGAACCACGGCGCGCCGCACCAGACGGATGGTCTGGACGCTATTGGCGGCGATCTCGATCACCGGCGGGCTGGCCACCAGGCTGGTGGTCGGGCTCAAGACGTCGGCGCCGTCTTTCTGGTCCCAGGCGTAGACCCGCACCTGGCCATAAATTGGCGTGTCGCCATTGTTCTGCAGCTGGATGCCGGCCGCGTTCTGGCCCGGCTGGAAACTGATCGACACCGGCGAAATCTGCAGGTTGGCGCCGTGCGCCGTGCCTGCAATCGCGCCCAAGGTCAGGGCCAGGGCGACGCAACGAACAATCCGCATGCAGGAACTCCGTCAGAAGTAGATGGTGGCGGTGATGGTGGACTTGTAGTTGTCCGGGGTGACGGCTTTCTGCTTCGGGATCTCGCCGTACACGGTCAGCACCTGGGCCAGGCCGTTTCCAGTTCCGGCCATGGTATCGCTGCCCTGGGTATTGCCCCACAGGCCGGTACCGGCCTGGCGGAACAGCTTCAGTTCGACGGTGTCGGCATTGCCGCCGGTGGCGCCCGCCAGATAACGGGTGGTGCCGCTCGAACCGGCGCCGGTGCCGGCATCCAGGCCGACATTGTAGGGTGTGGTGTTGGTGCAGGTAACGTTGATGTTCGAACTGCCGTTGATGGCAGCGGCCATCACGCCGGTCTGGCCGAAATCGATACCGGCGGCGGAAATCGTGCAGTCGGCGACGACGCGCATCGTGACATCGAAGGTCGCGGTCTTGGAACCGGCCGCCTGGGCGACACCGGTCGAAAATGGCAGGACGGTTGCCAGGACAGCTGCCAGGATGCGGGTACGTTTCGTGATCGACATGATTATTCTCCGTAGTCAGTGGCGGTCACCATGATCCGCGCAAACTGCTCAACTCGGAAAATATGATACCTCGTTTCCGTACGGAATCAAATTGATTTCATCACTTTTTCCGCATCTTCCAATTTTGCTGGTTTTTTGCAACACTTCTTGTCGTTGTGATCAAAACCCTACTCGGGCGCCGCCCACGCGCGCGCCAGGCCCACGGCGCGCGACCAGCGCCCCATCAGCTCGGCGCGGCGCCCGGCCGCCATCGTTGGTTCGTAGCGGCGCTCGACCTGCCACTGGTGCCCGATCGCTTCGAGCGACTCCCAGAAGCCGCAGGCCAGGCCGGCCAGGTAGGCCGCGCCCAGCGCCGTGGTCTCGGTCACGCGCGGACGCACCACGGCAATACCGAGCAGGTCGGCCTGGAACTGCATCAGCAGATCGTTGCGCGCGGCGCCGCCATCGGCGCGCATTTCAGTCACCTCGCAAGCGGCATCACCCTGCATCGCCGCCAGCAGTTCGGCGCTCTGGTAGGCGATTGCCTCGACTGCTGCGCGCGCGATGTGGGCCGCCGTGGTGCCGCGCGTCATGCCGAGGATGGTGCCGCGCGCATACGGATCCCAGTGCGGCGCGCCGAGGCCGGTAAAGGCCGGCACCAGCATCACCCCGCCACTGTCGGGCACGCTCGTGGCGAGGGCTTCGACGTCGGACGACTGCCGAATGATGCCGAGTCCGTCGCGCAGCCACTGCACGGTGGCGCCGCCCATGAAGACACTGCCTTCGAGCAGGTAGTCGGTGGCGCCGCCGATCGTCCAGCCTACCGTGCCCAACAGGCGCGAATGCGACACCGGGACGGTGTCGCCGGCGTGCATCAGCATGAAGCAGCCGGTGCCGTAGGTATTCTTGACCAGGCCCTTGCGGTGGCAGGCCTGGCCGAAGGTGGCGGCCTGCTGGTCGCCGGCGATGCCGGCGATCGGGATCGCATGACCGAACCATTCGTGCGCGGCCAGGCCAACGCTGCCGGCGCTGGCGACGACCTCGGGCAGCAGCGCGTGCGGGATGTCGAACAGCGCCAGCAGTTGCTCATCCCAGCGCAGGGTGTGGATGTTGAACAGCATGGTGCGCGCGGCATTGCTGGTGTCGGTGACGTGGCGCCCGCACAGGCGGTACACCAGCCAGCTGTCGACGGTACCGAAGGCCAGCTCGCCTTTTTCGGCGCGCGCGCGGGCGCCGGGAACATGCTCGAGCAGCCATGCAAGTTTGGTAGCGGAGAAATAGGCGTCCAGCTCAAGGCCGGTGCGTTCGGCGATCATTGGCGCGCGGCCTGCTTCGCGCAGGCGGTCGCAGGCGCCGGCGGTGCGCCGGTCTTGCCAGACGATGGCATTGGCCACCGGCTCGCCGCTGGCGCGGTCCCACAGGATCGTCGTTTCACGCTGGTTGGCGATGCCGATGGCGGCGATCTGCGACGCGCTGATGCCGGCCTGCGCGATCGCTTCGCGCGCGCAGGCGAGCTGGCTGTGCCAGATGTCGAGCGGATCGTGCTCGACCCAGCCGGGCTGGGGAAAATGCTGGGGAAATTCGCGCTGGCAGCTGGCCACCGGCAAGCCGGCGTGGTCGAACAGGATGGCGCGCGAACTCGTGGTGCCCTGGTCGAGGGCGAGGATGTATTGCATTGATCGCTCCGTGGGACGGACGCCGCTGGCGAACGTCGCCCGAGCGACCCGTAGAATGTAGTGTAAAGCAGGCCGATAGGCCGGATTCTGTGTAGCGCCACCTTGCGGCAACGCCTGGACAGCCATTCCTCTAGGCGCTGGATTACTCCAGCGCTCAAGCTTCCTACCCGCACGCTCCGCGAGCAACATCAACGCGTGCCTATTTGGAATTGCTCCGAGTGGAGGTTACCGCGTTTCACCGTAACTTAATACGCTCGTCTCTGTGGCCCTGTTCCTCGCCTTATACCCCTGGCTTGCGCCAGGAGGCTTTCAGCGGACGGCCGTTAACCGTCACCCTGCTCTATGGAGTCCGGACCTTCCTCCCGCCCATGACCTTGCGGCATGGGCCAGCGGCTGCCTGGCCTGCTTCACGGCGCTATTGTAACCGATGCCCGCTGCGCTCAGCCAGCACAGGGTCGCCATTGCAATTTGTGAAATTCGATGTCGCCATTTCAAAAGCAGGCATCAGTCCGCTCGCCTAGAATGCCTTGATGCCTCTTTGACTAGGACGATTCCCCATGACCCACCCTTCCCGCAGCGGCGGCCAGATCCTGGTCGATGCGCTTCATGTGCACGGCGTCGACACCGCTTTCGGCGTGCCCGGCGAAAGCTACCTGGACGTACTCGACGCGCTGCACGACTCGCAGATCCGTTTCGTGATCAACCGCCAGGAGGGCGGCGCGGCGTTCATGGCCGAGGCCTACGGCAAGCTCACCGGCAAACCAGGCATCTGTTTTGTGACGCGCGGGCCTGGCGCCACCAATGCCTCGATCGGCGTGCATACCGCCTACCAGGATTCGACGCCGATGATCCTGTTCATCGGCCAGGTCGGCAACGACTTCGTCGACCGCGAAGCGTTCCAGGAAATCGACTACCGCCGCATGTACGGCCAGATGGCCAAGTGGGTGGCGCAGATCGACCGCGCCGACCGCATTCCCGAATACCTGGCGCGCGCGTTCCAGGTCGCCACCAGCGGCCGCCCCGGCCCGGTGGTGCTGGCGCTGCCGGAAGACATGCTGGTCGACAGCGCCGCCGTGCCCGATACGCGCGCGTATCAG